>Ga0334892_1000684_pt1 | contig 37092 bp, 36 predicted proteins | sample GraSluR3_MG_4_FD_207213 | JGI IMG/M metagenome (GOLD analysis project Ga0334892, IMG submission 207213) | Sludge microbial communities from methane-producing bioreactor in Wageningen University, Netherlands - Granular Sludge_15_04-R3 | ecosystem: Engineered > Bioreactor > Anaerobic >...
ACTTGTGTGACAGAGCCTGCCTTGATAGCATTGTTGATAGTTTGAGGAGCACGATTAAGACGTCTAGCAATTTCACGATTAGAAAGTTTATCTTTACTCCATGCTTCAATCTTGCACATTTCTTTGTGACTAAGATGACTTCCCTTTTTACTAATAGGTATTTCTATGATATTCTGTACTTGAGTCATGTGATTGCCTCCATGTTATTTGGTTATTGGTTGTAACTAAACTATAACACAGGCACACATGACTCTTTTATTCTTTTCATTTTAGTGGCTAACTTGATTTTACAATGCAGCTTGAAATATTAAATATAGATTAATAATATTATTTGTTAATTACCATATAGGCATCATTTGGTTTAAGTTTCGTTCAATACTTAACACAGTATTTAATAAAAGATTTGATTTTCATGGTTAACTATTAAAAAAGACCTCTAAAAGAATAAGAGGTCTTAAGACTAACAGATAATCAATAAACCTACATGTTTGTTCTACAAACAGTATCAATTACCTGCTAAAATAATTATAAATTTAAAGTCTTTACATTTTTTTTACATTTTTTACTTATCATTAATAACCACTCAGTGCTTCACAATAAATATTATGATACACTCAAGTACTCTGTGTTAACTTTAATAGTTAAATCGTCTTAGTTTCTTACACTACTACTGACAAAATGCTTTATGATAGCTTTCTCAGTAACAGCAAGTTTTTCATTTAGCCTTAAATCGTCTAAAGATGATCTACTGCGTCATTAAATCTTTATTGAATTTTTAGCAAAACTATTAAAATATCAGATTGTTGCTTGTTAATGTTTTACATGGTCATACCTTAGAATTTACAACCTAAAGTAATTATATCCTAATCTCTCAAACACATCTCTTTCAAGTACTCCCTTTACATCTATCATTACTTTATTTTTATTCGGAGACTGCTTAAACATACTTTCAAGTCTTTCTGTACTCATATTTAAAAACTCATCATGCTTGACTGCAAGAATCAAAGCGTCTAAATCACATAATTCCTTTTCATTTACAAACTCAATGCCATACTCATCATATGCTTCTATCTCATCAGCAATTGGGTCATATATTAATGGCGTTATGCCATATTCTCCCAGTTCAGTTACTATATCGATAACCTTGGTATTCCTTGTGTCTGGGCAATTTTCTTTGAAAGTAAAACCTAAAATAGCTACTTTTGCACTTTTCACTGCAATATCAGATTTAACAAGTTGCTTTATAATATTTTGCACCACAAACTTACCCATATTATCGTTAATTTTTCGCCCTGCAAGTATTATCTGAGAATGATATCCTAATAACTTAGCTTTATATGTTATATAGTATGGATCTACTCCAATACAGTGACCGCCTACTAAGCCTGGCTCAAAATTTAGAAAGTTCCACTTTGTCTTGGCTGCTCTAAGTACAGCTTTTGTATCTATATCCATCATGTTAAAAATCATAGAAAGTTCATTCATAAAAGCGATGTTAATATCTCTTTGTGCATTTTCAATTACTTTAGCAGCCTCTGCTACTCTAATACTCTCCGCTTCATAAACACCTGCTGTGACAACTTCATTATAAACATTTGATATGACCTCGAGAGATTCCTCATCCATCCCGGAAACAACCTTTATAATCTTACTGAAGGTGTGTTCTTTGTCTCCAGGATTAACCCTTTCTGGTGAATATCCTACTTTAAAATCCTCGCCATACTTTAGTCCTGAAGACTCCTCTAATAAAGGCACACAAATCTCTTCTGTTACTCCTGGATAAACAGTTGATTCATAAACAACTATTGAACCTTTTTGCATATGCCTTCCTACTGTTTTGCTAGCTGATAACACCGGTTCTAAATTTGGCACTTTATTTGTTGTAATAGGAGTTGGTACAGCGATAACATGAAACATGGCATCTCTAATCATATTTTCATCACTAGTAAAAATTGCTGTAGTGTTCTTTACTGCCTCATCTCCTACCTCATTAGTTGGGTCTATGCCTAAATTATATATTTCTACTTTTTCATTATTTATATCAAACCCAACAACATCAAACTTCTCTGCTAATGTTACTGCAACAGGAAGACCAACATATCCTAGACCTATAACTGATATCTTAGTTTCTTTATTCTTCAACTTACCAAATAAGTTCATTTTATACCCTTTCTCTTTAATGTTCCGCTTAAGCAATAGCTTAGGTTAAGCTTCGGTGGTCGACTTAGAATAACTGAAGTATGTTGTGCTATTTTACTATGCAAATATAACTGAATATATTACTTATACCAGCATAAGTTGTTTAGCCTTGCTAACTAGTTTACATACTGGATTTAGTCTATATGATTTGGTTAATATTCTAAATGCATTAACATACACTACAGTATGAACTATTGCACCAAGTCGAATGAATCTAACTTACTTGATAAGCTAGATAGATAACTTTTCAACTCAGCTTTTACACGGATATCTCTTAAAGCAAACTCTATATTAGCTTCTAAGAAGCCCATTACATTACCAACATCATAGCGTTTTCCTTTAAAAATATACGCATACATATCTTCAAGTCTTGAAAGCTCTACAAGTGCATCAGTTAGCTGAATTTCTCCACCTTTACCAGGTTTAGTGTTTTCAAGTATTTCAAAAATTGCAGGTGTAATAATATATCTACCTACAATTGCAACATTTGTTGGTGCTTCCTCAATACTCGGCTTTTCAACTAATCCATTAACTTTGTACAAGTCTTTGCCCAGTAGTTCACCATCAACTATCCCATATTTGCTCACATCTTCATCAGCTACTTCTTGAACTCCTAGTATAGTTGCTTTTTTTTCATTATATAAATCAATCATCTGATCTAGACGTGGTTTACTATTAAAGACAATATCATCACCTAGAAGTACAGCAAAAGGCTCATTTCCTACAAAGGTCTTAGCACAATAAATCGCATGCCCTAATCCCTTAGGCTCTTTTTGCCTAACATAGTATATTTCTGCTAAGTTTGATATATCTTCTACAATTTTAAGTAATTCATCCTTGCCCTTGTCTTTTAGTGTAATTTCCAATTCAAATGATTTGTCAAAATGATCTTCAATAGCTCTTTTATTTCTCCCGGTGATAATGAGAATTTCCTCTATACCAGAAGCAACTGCCTCCTCAATTATATATTGAATTGTTGGTTTATCAACAATTGGCAGCATCTCCTTAGGTTGGGATTTGGTTGCTGGTAAAAATCTCGTTCCTAGTCCAGCAGCAGGTATAACAGCTTTTCTTATTTTCATTGTAAACACCTCCAGTCATTTTCTTGATTATATAATATTAATCCATCACTAGCAAATATTTCCTGCATATTATTTACTTAATTAATGTGCAGAACTAACTACTTTTATAATCTAGGTGTCTCGCATAACGTTTATTAAACAATATCTTAAGCTAGCTTTACTTTGTTACCTGGCAGTGTTACAAACTCTTCTGGATATTGACCACACATAGCTCTTACCTGAGTGTAATGAGCCTTAGTACCATCTCTTTTAGTATAGAGTTTTTCATGGAATAAAACATCTGCAATATCTGAAACATGCATAACTTCTTCGTCAGAACTTCTTAAAACTTCAAGGACAGCCTCTCTTAAAGTAAATTCTCCAGTGCGCCTATACGGTCGCCTTGAATAACTGTGCAGTTGCTCCGACAAACTTTCGCTAATTGATTCTTCATTCCTATTTAAAGTATCAAGCTTCTTAACAACAAACATAGGCCTATTATCTTTTATTATTATTATCTCGCCAAACTCTTCTGCCTTTTCCATAGCTTTAATAGGATTAGACAAAAATTCATCATATGACATCAAACTCTCAAGTAGTACTTCCATATTAACCCTCCAGTATTTTATTATATGTTAATTATATACTAATTATATAATACTAGCAATATTATTATATTTATTATATAATTCATTTATGGATTATTTCATTCACCATGCTCTATATAAAAAACTTTAGATGAAGGAGATTAATTCAGTTTCATAGAGGAAACTGAATTAGATGATTAAACATGAACTATAATAACGAGCCAATTAAATATCAAGAAAGCACCTTATTTGCAGGCGCGCCTAATACAAAGAAGAGGATGGCAGCTTATTGTCGTGTAAGTACAAAAGACGAAATTTTATTAAAATCTCTTGAAAATCAAATATCTTATTTTCTACACTTAGGTGGTAATAATGATAGTTGGCACCTCGTAGGCCTTTATGTAGACAGAGGGATATCTGGCACTTCTCAAAAGCACAGAAGAAGTTTTAAAAGGCTGATAAGACATTGTGAAGAAGGAAAAATAGATGTAATTATCACTAAGAGTATATCAAGATTTTCGAGAAACAGTGTTGATCTAATGACTATTCTAAGGAAACTTAGATCATTGGATGTAGAAGTTATTTTTCAAAGAGAGGGCATCAAGACTTCTGAAGTTGATACGGACTTTATTCTTAATGTATATGGTGCATTTGCTGAGAGAGAAGCAGTAAATATTGCTCAAAATGTTGAGTGGAGCTACCGTAAACAGTTTGAAAGAGGTATCCCAAAGTTTGATAGAATCCTAGGATATGATGTCAAAAGAAATAAAGATAGCATCGAAATATCCATTATCCCTGAGGAAGCCAATATTGTTAATGAGATTTATGAAAAGTTCATTAGTGGAGTATCGATTGCAGATATAGCAAAATCTCTTAATGAAAGAAACATCCCTACAATTAAAAATTTTCAGAGCTGGCAAAGGAATCAGATTACTTACGTTCTAAAGAATTCAAGATATTTAGGTGATACAATTTCTCATCCTTCAGCAAATAGGCTCGTCAATCAGATTTCTGGTAGCAATGAAGTTCGCGAGAGCATACTTATACCAAACTCTCATCCCCCCATAATTGATTCTGATAAATTTGATGCTGCGCAGGAAATTTTTCTATCAAGAAAAGTAACCAAAGGAAAATACAGAACTTTCCCTTTGTCAAAAAGAGTTAGGTGTGGAAGGTGTGGTGCTAATTTCGTAACCATACGTCAGTATAATAATAAGAAAAGATGGGGGTGTCATGTTAGGAACAAGGATAATTGTTTATGTGAATCAGTAATATTCTGGGAGTATGAACTAAAAGACATTTTAGTCCATGCTATAGAAAGTCGATTTGGCTCTCCAACTAAAAAGGTTTTAGATAAATTAATGTCTATTGTTAAATCTATTGATGAAATAGATAATATTGAAAGCCAAAGAATAGAATATTATAAAAGGCTTCAAAATACAAAAAAATCTTATAGTACTGGAGAAGTACAAAATGACAATGAAGTCAAGAGAATTGAGAAAGAGTTTTTATTATTTGAAAAGGTCTCTGTAGAGATTGAAGATGATAGATATTATCGAAAAGACTTTCTATCTCACTTCTCGTCGTTTGATGGAGCCTTAAAGGATTGGAATGACCTAACGCTAGCCCATTGCAGAGCTTTGATTAGGGAAGCTGTTATTTTTGACAAATCGACAATAAAAGTCCATTGGTGTGATGCTAGAGTTACTACTATAGGTAATTGTCCAATTCATTGGCCGACTAATCCAATAGAAAGTAAAACTAACTTCAAGGATGTAAAGAATACTGGAAAAAAGAGAATCATCTCTACAAACTCATACCAATCTATACCTAAGGTTCAACCTGTAGTGAGTAAAATTAACTCGCTTTATGAAATGAGCTCTTCTCAAAAACAGAAAGTTGCTGCATATTGTCGTGTATCAACTTTAAATGAAGAACAGTTGCATAGTTTAGCTATTCAAATAGCATATTATGTAAACTTGATATTGCAAAATCCAAAGTGGGTTTTTGCAGGCATTTACATTGATGAGGGAATATCAGGCATAAAAATTGACAATAGACCTGAGTTTAAGAAAATGATTTCTAACGCTAAAGCAAACAAGATTGACCTAATTATCACAAAATCTGTCTCTAGATTTGCGAGAAATACATTAGACTGCTTAGCTGTTGTAAGAGAACTAAAAAGCTTAGAAAAACCTACAGGGGTGTGGTTTGAGAAAGAGAATATCCATACTCTTAGTAATATGGGAGAACTAACATTATCTCTGTTTAGTAGTTTGGCACAAGAAGAGGCTTTAAATTTTGGAGCAAACATAAGGCTCAGTAAAATAAAGAACATAGAAAGAGGGAACTTTAGACACAGTGGATTGCCTCCTTATGGATTTACTATAGATAGTAAGGGTGTATGGCATGTTGTTAAAAAACAAAGAGAAGTAATCCAAACTATATACAGTAAATTTCATCAAGGCCTTAGTCTAAAAGAAATTGTTAAGTATTTAGCAGATAGTAATATACCTACTCCAAGAAACGGTGTAGGCTGGCGCAAAAGCTACCTACGAAAACTTCTTTCAAATCAAGTCTATATTGGTAATATAGTATATCAAAAAAAGTTTGTTAAAAACTCTTTTACTCAAGAAACTGTTAAAAATAATGGTGGACTACCTAAGTATTTAATAGAGAATCATCATGAAGCTATTATAGATTTAGCTATTTGGAATGATGTACAATTAAAACTAGATGATATTTCACGAGGTCCAAAAAATAAGAAATATAAAGCCGATCCTCTGAAAAATCTTATTTACTGTGCAGAGTGTGGTAAAAAAGTTATTGTTATAGGTTCTAGAGGTATTTATAAATATAGAAAATGCTCATCTACTAGCGAAAGAGATAATTCAGAAAACATGTTTCGAGATGTAGATTGCACAACTAAGGGATATAGATGCGAGACAATTGAACATGCATTTATGGTATTACTAGAAAACTTGAGAAATGATTCTGCATGGCTAAAAGAAGCTGAGAGATTAGCACTTAAATATCCTTTAACACATAATCAAGTTGATGAAAAAAAATCTTTTGAAGAATTGCTTCAATCACATTATAAGGAACTACATAAAAACATAGATGCTATGAGCAACTTGAATAACGCGCAAAGTGTAGATGTAACAGAATTGGTCAACAAAATTCTTGAGAATAAGAAAAACTTACGAAAGTTTGATGAAATGCTAGAAGAAGGGAAAAAAAATAAAGAGTCATACTATTGGTTCTTAGATCAAATTAATAACTTGCCTGTTTATGATAGTTCTAAATTTCGCATTAGCTTTAGAGAGGATATATTCAAAAGAGTAGTTAGAAGAGCATATCTTACTTCTTATAATACTATGATTTATCAGTTCACTTTTGGATCTACAGTAATTGATCCTGGCTTAGATAATAACGCATGCAAGTATAAACTTATATTTTAGTGAGCTTTGGCTCACTTTTTTTGTTGAATCCATTAAATTTGATCTTCAATTATGTCAAGGTAGTTGAAATCAGTGACAAATGTGGCATTTTATCTGTTATTTCATTTTAAGCCTGTCCCAATTTCAGTAGCAGTACGAATATATCTACTTAAGATTTATCAAAAATAGAAGCATCTATTTTCATTATAATTACAGTATATTCTATAAAATAATACAGTAATATAATAGTAGAAGTGCTGCAATGTATTCGGCTACATTAATTTTCTTACTTATCCTTTCACCATACTCATGGCTAATCCTCAAGCAGTTGTGGTGGGAGTAATCTATTTATCTCTAAGAACAATCCTCCACCAACCTTTAGAGGCTTCAAAGTAAAGCAGCTGATATCTACATGATTGGCTATGAGCCAAGCTACTGCCGATTCGGTTTGACGGTCAAATGACGAAGCAATCAAAATGATTCTCTGCTTTTTATTAAAGGTCTTCATGGCATTGTTCTTTTCCAGGAAGGACTCTAGGATCCTCGTTGCCTTTTCGTGAGGTGTCAAACCACCAAGGTCAAATTCGTGTTCATAACTCTTAACATATGGAGCAAATATCTTATCCACCAGTTCTTCAGGCGTCTTAATCTTTGCATAGCCCGCTGCATAACGGATGGCCTGAAACTCTAGCTCTTCTTTTCTGGCTTTAATATCCTCGACATCACGCTTAATTTCGATTAGAACCAGATTTCCATTTTCATCAATGGCAGTAAGATCACTTCTCCCTTTTTCACTATTGGTCACCTGGCTTCCAATAATTAATAGGGACTCGTCAGTTAAAAGAAGTTCGATGTTCGTCCTGATGAACTCTTCGATATGTGATTCTTTAAGATTTAAAGATTTAAAGCTGGTCTCAGTGATGTCTATTTCATCTACAGTTATATTGGCATCTGTCTTGATTGGTATGATCATTGTTGGCGGCACCTCCTTTATTCAATCAAAAATCCTGAGTTCAATTCATGTTTTGATTTGATATATGCTGCGGTATTATCAAAATCTCTAAATAAGGTCATCCGATTAATACCAATATTATCTAACGACTTCAGAATTCCTTTTTTATTATTGATGATGAGTACAGGATTATTGAATCGTATTCTCTGAACCATTTGAACTCTGAAATTATAAACTTCTTCCACATAAGAAGCATACGACTGATATAAAAATAATCCACTTTGATTAAGGCCTCTATCAAATTTCACAATAGGTCGATACAGCATATTAGGCAAGAAATTAATCCACCATATAGGCTCCCCATAATTATATGCCTTTCTTAAAAAGCGCCTAGCCAAATTCAAATAAACGAATATTTCAATTGAGAGGCCATTAATTAAATCGAGTGAAGTTGAATCATCTAGTTCTTTAAGATAATGTGAGACCATCCAGAGGTCTGGGGTATCTTTTTCAATTTCTTCTAACAATTGTTTTTCAATATCATCAATAGTTACACTAAAGTAATGATGATAATCTTTCAAAAGGATAGATAGATTAGTATTGAAGTCAGTTTTATTGGTTTTATAGTATTTTTCAACTAGTGGAAGCAAACTTAAAAAGTCCTTTTCATTATTGACAAATAGTTCTTCAAGTACGTTCTGGTTAGGGTATTTCTGGATTATCTTGGTAATGTCTATATAATTATCTTCAAATAGATATACATAACCATTTCCTTCAATTTCACTTTGGCATGCAAAATAAAGCGCTACTAATGGAGATTTTGTTACGTCGATTAAAGGAGTTGGTATGCCATGATGCTGAGCAAATGCAATGAAATTTTCATGTTCGACGTTTGATAAAATAGGTGTAACCTCTCTATAAAAATCATCTAGCATTATATTAAATGGATATTGCTTCGTATCATTGAACTCGCCTTTATACTGGCGTAATGCTGATGCAGTTCTCTCACGGTATTCTTTCGATTCTCCCCTAAATAAAAATTTAGAAGACGGAAACTTTTCTATTTCATTAATGTACTCACTTAGAGAATTTATTATTATTTGATCTACCATCCAATTATCACCTACCCTTGATTCACTCTATTCATCTTCTCCCCTGTGCTCAACTGCCATCTGATCAATCCAATCTTCCTCAACGTAGACCATCCCGTTTCGACCTTCCACCTTACGATTAGAACCAGCCTTATACAGCTTACAACTAAGTGGACCATAACAGAATGTCTCAAATCTATACTTCTTCCTGCCTCTTGGATTCCAATTATCAATAATTATTTCAACAGGCATTCTACAGCCCCACATACAACTGCTACACTTAGTGTCATATGTCCTAGCTGCCAGTCTTCGGTGTCCTCTTTCTCTGTAAACTTCCAGAGCAGGCGGCACCAGTTCCCAGGGTGATGAATTGCTTCCAGTGGTACCTTGAGAGATGAGTTTGAGTTTTGAGACTTTATAATATTCAACTGGCTCCATATCAGGATCCGGCACAGGAACACATTCTCCGGAGATAACGTCATTCACTTTGAATTGATGTTTGGCATGGGCTGCTTTGCCGATGCCTATGGAGTAGGTAGTTTCCTCACCATCCAGTTCTCCCTCTAACTTAATGGCATAGCCTAGGTATGTATGGGAGGCTTCATCGAAGGATCTAGTTAGACGAATGCGAGGTTGGATTGATATGATGGTTCCTGTGAAAGTTGATTTGTTCATAATGGTTGAAGCCTCCTTTCCGTAATTTAAATCAATTATTGCTGTAAGTAAGTACAAATAATTAAATGCTTTTTTATCTGGTATCCATTTATACTATCATAATATGAATTTTCACTCTTGATATTTTGACCTCTATCTCCGATTGACTCTAAAACACTTTCTGGTTGTAATGAATATGATAAATTGAAAATTTCAATTTCTACGTACTTATTTAAGTCGCCACCCAATTCAAATACAAGCTTTCGATTTTTAACCTCACATGATGCAGATCCTTTCAGTTTATGGTCAGGAGAAACAGTCTTACATCCAAACTTCATTCCTTCTGGTAGGTTTGTAAAGATTTCTAATACTACATTATCCTTCGCTTTGTATGTATGAAAAGAAAATTCAACATCCAAAGTTGACTCTTCTAACGTCGGAACTCTATGAAGGAATTCTCCCATTCTAACCGGCTTTCCACGAAAGTACCATCGATAATTTCTATAGTAGTACCCTAAATCCAGTATTCTCTTTAAAGCTAAACTAAATATTTCTGTATCTCCTAAATATATTCCACCCGGTAAATTCATCTTATGGTAATAATATCTTTTGTAAATTTCTGTTATAGTAATTCTGTATTTTTCCGATAAGTTAACCAGTATGCTGCCTTCATCAATCGAATTAGTAATTTCATTGTATATTTCTTCATTGATTTCATTTTCATCTTTCGTTAAGAAATAAAATCCACCTTTTAAAGATGTGCTCTCCCACGGTACTTGAGTACCCTCACTTTCATTTTCAACATCAATTCTAGTAAGTTTAAATATATCCTCAATAGTCAGATTTGGCTTACCTATGTTCTGGATAAAATATTTTGTAAATAAACTATTCAAATTCTCAGAGTTATATCCTATTGATACATCATTAGGACTTGTTGCATAAGAAATAAAAGTGCCCGTTCCTGCACTAATTTCAGCTAAACCTTTATTTGTGAAGCCTTTTGAAAGAAAAGGATTAGTTCTACATGCATCAAGTACAATTATATTTGTTTTGTCTGGATTGTTCTTGAATCCATTGATAATAAGATCTATGTCAACTAAACTAGTTCTTATCAAAAGGTCTTTATTACTTTGCAATTTTGTGTCTTTTGGAATTATGTAATTTTTCCCATCTATCTGCAAGCCATGTCCCGAGTAATAGAAAAAATTAGTTTGATACAATGGTATAATCTCGATAAACTCAATTATTTTTTCAATCATATTATCACGACAGGAGTCGCTCACTTTAATAATGTCAAAACCCATTTCATAAAGAGTACTACTAACATCTTCTCCATCTTTTTTGCATGATGGTAAATCAATAATATTTGAATCGTCGTATTCAGAATTAGAAATGATAATAGCAATTCCATGTTTAAGCATATTACTGCTCCTCATCAATTTGATTGAAATGCTTCATACAAATATTGAATACATTAGCCCCGTCAGTACCGTACTTGTCACCTATTTCCCACAATCTAATCTGAAGAGCTTTTAACCCATTTTCATCAAACTTTTGATTGCTTTGCTTTAATTCAGCTAATAAAGCCTTACATTCTTCGGCAATTTTCTTTTCTAATTGTAATTTATTCATCTATCTAGCACCCCTTTCAAATGATGATTTCATAATAGCTTCATTCATCAATTCCCTATTCTTATACATCTGGTTAATAATTCCCTAATTCTTTCTGTCTCTTTATCAAAGTTGTTGTTTAATCCCTCATAGATGCTTAGGGCTTCAGTCACATACTCTCTCACATTTGATATTCTCGCCGTCTTATTTACTAATTTACATTGCCTAATTATTCTTCTTGTCTTTTCATCTGTTATCTTTGTATATGAAGTGCTTCTACTTAAAACCATATCCACATACTCTAAGACTTCATGAGGATAAGCCCAACACAACTGCTCGACAAATGGAATTTCATAAATATTATTAATGATTATTTCTTTGCAGCTGATCTCCATTTGGTACTAAGTAATAATTGATAGATGCATGATCACCGCGCTGCTCTGATTGACTCTCAATATGATATCTTTTTCTACATACATCACATTCAATATAGACCCTTGATTTCACTTGATTCCAGTCATTACTGCTCAACTCTTCAATAATATCACCCTTGCTACAGGGACACGAGATTTTATTTATTGAATCGATTTCATAACTCATACAGCACCACCTCTTTCAAACAGCCCAAACGTGAATCTAAATTAGCCTACCACATTTCACCCATTAATATAATATTCCGACAACTCCACCTAAAACAAAACGGACACAGTTGCTTATTTATCTATGCCCGTTCTAGGTTGTCTACTTCTAATATCAATAGGTGACTTGGTTATCTACTACTTATGATAAAAGTTGTATTATATATTGTTCTGCTCAAACTTCCAAGCATCTCTAACCATATCTTCTATAGTCAACTCTGCCTTCCAGCCTAACTCCTTCTCAGCTTTACTTGCATCAGCAAAACAAACTGCCAAGTCTCCCGGTCGTCTTCCCACGATTTCATATGGAACGTCAATTTCATTTGCTTTCATGAAGGCATTAACAAGTTCCAGTACAGAAGTACCTCTGCCTGTCCCGAGGTTATAGATATTCACTCGACTATCCAAGTTTTCAATGGCCTTTACATGACCTTTTGCTAAATCAACTACGTGGATATAGTCACGAACGCCTGTCCCATCAATAGTATCATAATCGTCTCCAAAAACATTTAATTTCTCTAACTGTCCCTTAGCCACCTTCGTCACGAAAGGCATTAAATTATTAGGGATTCCATTAGGATCCTCTCCAATCAAACCACTCTCATGAGCACCTACTGGATTGAAATACCTTAATAGACTAACTGCGAAGTTAGGATTAGCATTCGATGTGTCTGACAAGATTCTCTCGCTCATAGCCTTGGTTTCGCCATATGGATTAGTTGTCTTTTTAAGCTCCATATCTTCTTTAAGTGGTGATGGTTGATCACCATACACTGTCGCTGATGAGCTGAAGACAAACTTACCAACTCCATGCTTTACGCACATTTTGCTAAGCGCCATCGTACTTACCAAATTATTGTAATAATATTCAAGTGGCTTGGATACAGACTCTCCTACTGCTTTAAGACCAGCGAAGTGAATAACACCATCAATTTTATGAGAAGAGAAAATTTCCTCAACCTTTGCTTCATCAGTCACATCGATTTGATAGAAAATAGGTTTGGTGCCTGTTATGGTAGTTAGCTTGTCTAGTACCTCTAGTTTGGAGTTGATAAGATTATCAGCGATGATCACTATATGGTTATTTTTAATTAGTTCTATTGTTGTATGGCTGCCGATAAATCCTAGGCCTCCGGTTACTAATATGTTCATTGGTTGTGGTCACCTCGCTTTCTATGTTTCAATATTACTAAACTTCCTTTTCTCTAGAATCTATTATTCATTGGATGCTTTTTTAACTTTTAAGGCTTGGGCTAATACGTCTGCCAGCATAGTAGATGATGTTCCTTTTGTATATGAAAAATAAACCATATCCACTTCAACGTCACTAAACTTTTGTTCTATTTCTTCATACATTTTTGAGCCTTTCCAATCATCACCATGAAAAATAGCATTAAACTTCAATTTTTCCCATGCCTGAAATTTATCCATATTAGTTTGTGGTACGACTTCATCGACATATTTTAATGCTTCAATAATCGCTACTCTTTCTTCAAATGGAATTATCGGAGTTTTTTTCTTATAGCTTAAAACATTTTCATCCGTACTTACTCCTACAATCAAATATTCACATTGCTCTTTCGCTTTTTTTAGAATGTTTAGGTGCCCAATATGAAACAAATCAAAAACTCCTGTTGTATAGCCTACCTTGTATTTTTTTGTCATTTTTAAAACTCCTCTCGATTTAGATCTTGTTTTTTATAAGCTCCATTATATTTACCATTTCATCATCCAATAGTGCTTCTCCCATCAAGGGTGGTATAGCTGGCCAATTCTCATCTTTCCAAGTTTTACCTGAAATTTCAATTGGTGTCTTATATCTTGGAAAAATGTGATAATGAACATGTTTATCAAACATCATTAACATTAGATAGTTAATAACATCATAGTTAAAAGCTTTCATTAACGCCGGTTCAATTACTTTTATTATATTATTTAAGTCAGCATATTCCTCAGGCTTTAACTCTGAAAACGTAGGACATTCTCTTTTTAAAGAAAGAATTCCAGCTCCAAGTGTCGCCTGATGCGGTCTTAATGACCATATCCAGTGCTCGGACTCGTAAATTTTGTACTCATTAACTTTGAATTTTTCTTTGAATTCATTCAAGATAGACATTTTAACCCCTCCATTTAATTATTTTCTTTATAACCTTCTTAACTTCATTTGGTAATATCCTAGAAGCTATACTCTTTATCAATGGTGGTTTAGGTATACACTTGTTAACAACATCATCAAATCGCTCACTATTTATGTGTTTGAAAAACTCTTCATATTTTAGATGTTTTTTAGCTGGACGATTCAATTGAGCGTTACTTTCGATAACAAAGTCTAAACTAACTTCTTTTATATTCATTGTCTCTGTAAGACCTTTAAGTACTTCTTGCCCTTTAGGAGTATTAACAAGAATAACAGATATCCCCTTATGAACATCATCTTCAGGGATGAGTTTTTCAACGCCCCAAAAGTCTGCCATTGTTATGTCAGAAATTCGATCCGGATTAGCGTATTGGCAGTTATAACAAGATGGACGGTAAAATAACTCTCCATGAAATCCTTTTAAGTATAAATCCTCGTTTGGCTTATGAATAATATCCTTGTTGTTAACCTTTACTTTTATGTTCTTAGAATTCCACTTGCCATTTTTATTTAGCACTTTATGCCGGAAAGTAAAATCTGTTATTTTCCCTTTATACTTTTCTTCAATATATTTGATGTATTTATCAAAGATGTTTTGACTCGGTACACCATGGCAGACTAAGTCTAAACAAAATAGATTTTCGTACTCTTTTCTAAGAAACAATCTTAGCCCTGCAACCTGACAAGGGGTTCCTGTGAATAAAGCTTTTTTTCCCTCTTTTAGAAAAGTTTCTGCTTGTTTAAATGAATTGTTTATATCACTTTGAACATATTTAGATTTTCTGTACTTTTTAGCTTCTTCGATAGATTCTGAATAAGAATGAATAACTTTAAATCTATCATCAAATTGAACACCAAAGATAGCAAAGTCTTCTTTGCAATAAGTGACAATAACTGAAGTAAATACTCCTCCAGATACACTAGCCATTAATGTATCTACGTTTTTATTTGCGGCATAGTAAGCCTTTGGTAGACCATTAAAATTAATATCTATCTTTTTCTTTTGCACAAAGGGACAGACTTTTTCACATAACCCACATTCTATGCATTTTTCTTGATTCTTAAATGGATAGTTAAATCCCTTTTTATCTTCAATCATAGAAATACAGTCTGTAGGACACACTTGTTCACAAGCTTTACATCCACAACACATCTCTTCATTTTTAGAATCTAAATAAAACAATTTATCACCTCGACTTATAAGTTGCTTTTTTTAGTCTTGCTTTGAACAATAGTTATAATTGCGTTTCTGATTTCAACAAAATCTTGATATTTCCAAAAGATTGCTGCCATAATGATATTGAACAACAAACTTACAACAACAACTTCAATTATAAAACCACTCAATCCTGCTATTGAGATACATGAAACAATAAGCTTCATTAGAAAATATAGCCCTATAAACAACCCGGCAAAGAAGAAGTATCTAAAATAGTAACGCAAAGGACTTTTATCAAATCCATTCCGGTAGACAAGTATAGGATCTACTATTCCGGTAGTAAGCAATCTAGATATAGATGTGGCAAAAAATATACCGGCTATTCCAATTGTACTGCCTAACCAAACTGATAGTACAATATTTATAATAGCTGCTGCTAATGGCGCCCATCTTCCTTGAACAAATAGACCCATTGTCACCCTATAGGTATAAGCTGTGAAGTGAACACTGTTTACGTAGAAATGAAGAACAATAGCAAATACCACTAAATCTGAAAAAATAAAGGCTTCTCCTATCCATAAAACAATGAGTTTGTTAAGAAATAAATATAAACCTACTGCACAAAACCCATACATCCATGCCGTTACAAAAAATATCTTATTAAATGCTCTTTCCTTAGTTTCGTTAGTTCCAATAGCATTTAGATTCCCTACACTTGCAGTAAATCCGTTCATAATCTGCCCAACAATGGCTGTTAGAGCTGAAATAATAAGAATATAGTTTGAATTAAGCCCTACTGCAGTAATGCCAATAATTGCTGAAATAATAATATTATCAGTTCCGTTTAATATCACAGATCCAAATTTATATAAAAACAATGCCTTAACATTAGCAAATATTGAAGACTGTTCTTCTTTTTCAAGACTTTTTGCTTTTCCTTCTTTTAAGAACGGATACATCTTGTCCGCTTTTCTAGATACATAAATATTGTTCAATAACGTTGTTATTATCTGTATAATTAAGAATAATAGATATTCACCCGTGAACCATAGGAAAAGAATTTGAGCTAATGTTTGTCCTACTTTAAAGAGCTGCTGATAAAACAAAACAACATAGTTTTTTTGATCCGCTGTTATGATTGATTTTTTATACACAAAGAAATATGAAATTGTAGTGTTTAATAAAAATAGGATATATATTAAAATAATATTCTCTTTTATATTCGGTGCGTCTTTAATAATGTAATCCATAAAAGGTATTACCAATAAACCGACAATGAACACGAATAGACCAATTATCTTATAAGCCTTTTCATATAAAGCCATAAATGACTTTATCTTCTCTTTGTCATTCGTCGCCAAAGGCTTATACATGCCATAAATTATAGCATTACCTATACCCAGTTCAGCAAATGAAAGTAACATTAATATGTTGGTAAAAAGTCCATTTATCCCTAAGTATTCAACTCCTAAAACATAAATGAAAACTGTTCTACTTATAAAGCTTAGTATTATATTTACTATTTGGCTTACTAAACCAAATGAAGCATTTTTAGCTGTATTAGCTGTTCTTGAGTTTTGCAATTATTCTCACCTTAATTCTCTGCATATTTGCCTAAGTCTATATGGACAACATCATGTCCACTATTTCGTTTTTCTTCTGGAGGCAATTTCATATAATCGCCATATAAACTTTTTAAAATAACTTCCCACTTAGCTGGAGCCATAAACTGATGCCCTTCAAATTCTAAATATGTTCCTTCTCCATATACATCAATAGGAAAAGTTTGTTTTCTCCAACCATATTGGCTTGAAAAGTTAGTTACATATTGCGTGGGCTTATTATTTTGCATACCATAAATACGATCTATAATTTTACCTATCATTTTGGATGGAATAATTTTCAGTAGCAATTGCACAAGTTTATTTCTCTTTGTTCTTAAGTTTCCTCGCCCTTTAACTTTTCCAGCTTTAATTTGTTGAAGTCTAATAAATTTTTGAGCTAGTTTGATTTGATTTTCGATTTGTTTTTCATTATGAGGTATTATTTTATCCAAAGGAAATATATCAATAAAAATGCCATGATGCATTGATAAATCCTTTACTCCTTTTTCTACAAATGATGTACCATTCAATCTAATCTTTGTTATGTACCGAGTATAACTTGAATCAGTCATAAAATTTTGAATAAAATATACGTCGCTTCTGTTGTTTGTCAATTCTATAAATTTATTATAATCTTCCCTGAACATCACAATGTCAATATCGTCATCCCATGGAATAAAACCTCTATGTCTTATAGCACCTAGCAATGTACCACCTATTAAATAATACTTTATATTATTTTTACTACATATTTCATCTACGTATTTTAATATTTTAAGTTCCAAATGTTTAACTTTATCCAAAGTTACATTTTCCATGATTTGCCCCCATTTAATTATATCTTATCTAGTTAAACCCAATTTTTGTTTAATGCTTCTAAATGTTGAATATATTTTTGTAGCTATTAGGATAGCTTTGATTTTTAATCGAGTATCTATATGTTGATTCGATATGATTTTAAATATATTATTAGATAGTTCTTTTTTCATCAAATTGTATGATATTAAATGGTGATTTTTACAGTACTTATCCTGTAATAACCCCGATAAGTATATGATTCCTTTTAAGTTGAAACTTTCAACTTTCATCTCTAAATGTGGATAATATTTCTTCACCAACTCACTAACTTTTTGGTTCGCTTCAAGTAAATCAAGTTTTTTTTCCGAGAATTTCTCGGTAGTTATACTATCTGTTCTGTGAAAGTAATAGTATTTAGCATCTCCTATATGGACAATTTTTCCCGCTTGATGAATAATTTGAGTCATTATATAAATATCTTCATTATATTTTCCAACTGGAAATCGTAATTCTTCAAATAAATTTCTACTGAAAAGTTTATCACAAGCTGAACTATCAATATTATCCCAAGTTAATAGTTTTTCAATGGCTTCTCTACTTTCCCATATTTTGTGACCTTTAAAAGAAAACATTGGTTTTAACTCTTCGCCCAAAACCTTATATCTCCCACACATTGCTAGTTTAGAATTATACTCCTTACAAGCCTCAATGAGTTTTTCATACATGTCGTGTTCAATATAGTCATCACTATCAACAAATCCTATAAAATCCCCTTGTGAAATATCTAAACCTGCATTTCTAGCATCTGATAATCCACCGTTCTTTTTATGAATCACTTTAATTCTATTATGTTTTTTAGCATACTCATCGCATATTTTCCCGCATTGATCAGGAGAGCCGTCATTTACTAAAATTAACTCAAAGTCCGTAAAGGTTTGCGCCAAAATACTATCAATGCATCTATGAATATATTCTTCAACGTTATAAACTGGTACAATTATGCTTATTTTCGGCATTATGACTTCCCCCATTTTTTACTGCGACACAATTTTATTGTAAATCTCAATTAAACTTCTTGTATTCTCATTCCTATCATGTGTCTTTAATGCATGTTCTCTAGCATTAATAGAGAATTTTAAAGCTAAATCTCTGTTTTCAAATATTTCACAAATGTAATGTGCTAACATATAAGGTGCATCATGTTGATATAAGAACCCATCTTCTTTATCTTTTAGCATATCAGGAATCCCCCCTACATAAGAAGCTATACTTGGAACTCCTAAAATCATCGCCTCTCCTAAAGAATTTGGACTATTTTCAATTGAAGATGGGCAAACAAACACGTGAGATTCTATATATCTTTGATACATTTCTTGCTCAGATAGCGGTCCAGTAAATATAACTTTTTCTGTTAACCCAAAATCACAAATCATATTTTTGATATATTTTCCATAATATGTAATGATAAGTTTATCTTTAAGGCTATTTGATTTTGTAATATCTTTTCCTCCAATATACACTTTTGCATCAGGATATTTTTCAAGCACAATACTTAATGCCTCTATCATGTAATGAGCACCCTTAATAGAATAATGGGCTTGACTCAAAAAAATACTGTGATTTTCTTTTGTTTCTATTTGCCACTGCTCACCTTCATAAAAAGCATCCCTTAGTGACTCATTGCAAGAGTAGTATTTAACATTAGGGTTCACCTGAGTTACATATGCCTTATCAAATGTAGTTCTACCGATTACATAACTGGTTCTTCTTAAAAGTTCATGCTCATTTTTTGATAATCTAAAATATAATTTCTTTAAATTCTTAATATTGTCACGCCTTATTACATTTCTAATAGTAGATTTATGAATAACTGATTTGGGTAAGTCAGAGTAAAAATGTTCATGTATTTTAGAGACTAATCCCTGTATAGACACTATAGATACCACACCATTTCTGTTACATGTATTTACTATTGCTAATGAATGTGGAAGTTCGGTTCCGAAGACATGAACTAAGTCTGGCTTCACATCTTTTAATATATTTTCAAATTTATCATCATAAATATTAGGGCTATATTCTTTGTTCTTATATTGGGGAAAAGAGTAGTAATTTATTTTTTTACCTGTTCTCTTTATTACTTTATTTCCTTTTAATGGAAACGCAACGTTTAATTCAATATTTGAGTAAGATGTTAGACTATTAATTAGTCCTATCAGCCATCCCCCAGAATTCCCAACTTTAAGATTGAATAGTTCACTTGTTTCCGGCAAAGGGATATTAACTACTAAAAGTATCTTCATCAGCATTTGTATGATTATAGAAAATCATACCCTCCTCTCTTCTCTTAAGAAATAAAAAGGTGTTATAAACGGGAAAAACCAAATACTCTGCCCAAAAAAAGTTCCAATTATAATCGCCCCTAAAATCAAATCATTACGCACTATTTTGATGAGCCTACTTATTATAAACAAAAGTAAAAAGTACCCATATCTTAAAAATACTTGGGTGTAAGAATCATATGAGCCAATATTTAATTGACTATACATTTGGTCGTAGTTACTGTTTCCTATTCCAAATATATAATTTTTACCGTAATCAATCGCATTCAACATCGGTGAAATTCTAACATCAAATCCAGTGACATCTGGATTCAGTTTATAATCTAGATGATATCTGGCAATATCTAAAACGCTTCCAAGTGATAATAAGACAGCAAATATTGCGACCAACTTAATTTTTTTATTTTCTTGATTTATTATCAGTTTCCAAATTATTATCAAAGCAAATATTGATAATCCTACTGTAGATTTCGTAGCTATGATTGCAATTGAATATATTAAAATCTTAATAATCTTGGGTTTCGTATACTTTAAATATGAAAACAGCCCCAAATTAAGAAGAAATTGGAATGCTCCAGGTTCCCACGCTATACCAGCATTTCTAGCTACGATGTGATTTCCTATGGTAAGTATATTAAATATAAAAGCCGTTCTATGTGAGGTATGTTTATTCACATATTGTGGCATCTGAAATACTATTTGTGGCATAAAAGTATAAATTATTACCCCAATTAATGAAAAAAGTGCTAACACGAATATTATTTTTTCTGATATCTTAAGATATTCTTGGAGAGTATATCTTTGATAAATAATGAAACCGAACAAAAAACTAAAGGGAAAATAAAAATTAAGTACACTGATATTTGAAGGGTTACCGATTCTTATAACATCTATGATTGCTGGTGATATTAATAGTAATAACGCTGTAGAAAGAATCATCATATTTCCATTTTGAATTTTTTTCACCTTGAAAACAGACAATAAAAATATAAATACTAAGCTAAATGCTTTCACCACATTATTAATTAATGGCGTAAAGCTAACAAGTATTATAAGAAATATTATTATATTTTTCCATTCAGTTTTATATTTTTTCAAATCACTTCCTCCAAACGACCCTATTCACATAATCTGTATATGACATAATTATTCTCAATACTTTTTCAGACACATTAGGCATACTATAATCTGCAACCAATCTTAATGTATCTTTTTCTTGAGTCTCTAATATCTCTAGCCCCTGAAGAATTCGTTCCTTCTTAAGTCCAACCATCATCACTGATGCTTCTTCCATTGCTTCTGGTCTTTCATGAGCTTGTCTAATGTTAAGTGCTCTAAACCCAAGAATTGATGATTCTTCACTGATTGTTCCGCTATCACTTAACACAGCCTTTGCATATTTTTGGAGTTTTACATAATCATTAAATCCAAGTGGCTTCATTGTTTTAACCAATGGATTGAACTCAATTCCTTTTGATTCAATCATCTTTCTAGTTCTTGGATGTGTACTCACGATTAATGGCAGCTGATATTTTTCTGCAATCGTGTTTAGGCTTTCTACTAAATCCATGAAATTCTGTCCAGAGCTGATATTCTCTTCTCGATGAGCAGACACTACAAAATACTTTTCAGCTTCGAGTTCCAATCTTTCAAGTACATCTGATTTTTCAATATCGACTTTCCTTGAATTAAGAACTTCAAACATTGGGCTGCCGGTCTTAATTACTCTATCTGCAGGAAGCCCTTCTCTTAAAAGGTACTCTCTAGCAATATCGCTATAGGTCAGGTTGATGTCTGCTGTATGATCTACAATCTTTCTGTTTGTCTCCTCAGGAACTCTTTGATCGAAGCATCTATTCCCTGCTTCCATATGAAAGATTGGAATATGTCTTCTCTTAGCAGCAATAGCGCATAAGCAGCTATTTGTATCCCCTAATACTAAAAATGCATCTGGTTTCACTTCTTCTAGGATTGGATCTATTTTCACAAGAATATTTCCTATTGTTTCTACTGCAGTCCCAGTAGCAGCATTGAGAAAATAATCCGGCTTCTTTAAGTTAAAGTCATTAAAAAACACTTCATTTAGTTCATAATCATAGTTCTGTCCTGTATGAACAAGAACGTGTTCAATTGCTTCAGACTCATCTAATTTATTTATAACAGCTGACAATCTAATTATTTCTGGTCTAGTACCAACGACCGTCATGACTTTTAATTTCTTCATCAGTTATACCTCCAAATAATAAGTATCAGGCTTCTCAGGGTCAAATGACTCATTGGCCCACATAATTGTTACCATATCTGAATCTCCAAGATTCTCAATGTTGTGTGTATAACCCGTTGGGATATCAACGACTTCCATTTTGTCACCACTTACGAAATATTCTAGTACTTCATCTGAATCAATTTTTCTAAACCTGATAACACCCTTACCACTTACAACTAAAAACTTCTCATTCTTAGTGTGGTGCCAGTGATTACCTTTCGTAATTCCAGGTTTTGAGATATTCACTGAAACCTGCCCACAATCAGGCGTTTTAATGAACTCAGTGAAAGACCCTCTCTCATCCACATTCATCTTTAAATCATAACTAAACTGGTCTTCTGGCAAATAGCTCAAGTAAGTGCTGTAGAGTTTCTTGGCAAATTCATCAGCCATGTTTGGAACTGACCTATTTTCTCTGCTTTGCTTAAACGAGTAAATCAAGTTCACTATTTCACCTAGAGTAATGGTGTGTACCATGGGTACTTCACAAAACTCTCCTACTTCATTTTCTTTTCTTTCTAGAGCATTAATAAGCTCATTAACCACATCATCTATATAAACAAGGTTCATTACTACATTTGGATCATTCACTTGAATAGGAAGGTCATGTGCAGTATTATGACAGAAAGTAGCTACTGCACTGTTATAATTAGGTCTGCACCATTTACCAAACACATTAGGGAACCTATAAACAAGAACTTTGGAACCAGTTTCTTTACCATAAGCGAATAAGAGATCTTCCCCTGCCTTCTTACTTTCACCGTAAGGATTATCTAACTCAGCTTGAATAGACGATGAAATCATCACAGGGCAGGTGTTATTATGATTCTTAAGAGTATTTAACAGATCAGAGGTAAATCCAAAGTTACCTTCCATAAATTCAGATTGCTCTTTTGGTCGATTTACTCCCGCAAGATGAAACACAAAGTCAGCTTCTTTACAATACTCTTCAAGTAGAGAAGGATCTGTATCTCTATCATATTCAAAAATATCTTCGTACTTTCTATTTCTCAGCTCTGCGATTAAATTTTTCCCGATGAAGCCCTTTGCCCCAGTGACTAAAATTTTCATTATCTATCCCAACTTTCCAATTGCTCTCTTACATAATCAAGCTGAAGTAGCTTTTCTTTAATCTGCTCTATATTAAGCCTTTCTGTATTATGAGAGTTATACTCATCTTCTGATGAAAGCCTTTGATCTCCTTCAACAAAGTACTTGTCGTAGTTTAAATCTCTCTTATCAGCAGGCACTCGATAGAATCCACCCATGTCTTTTGCAACAACATGCTCTTCTTTTGTTAGAAGAGTTTCATAGAGCTTTTCACCATGACGAGTCCCAATTACCTTGATTTCATTATCTGCTTTAAAAAGTTCCTTAACTGCTTGAGCTAAGTCCCCTATAGTTGATGCAGGTGACCTCTGAACCATAATATCTCCAGCTTCAGCATTCTGGAATGCAAATACAACAAGCTCAACAGCTTCTTCAAGACTCATTAGAAACCTTGTCATATTTGGATCAGTTACTGTCAGTGGTTGACCATTCTTAATCTGATCAATAAACAACGGAATAACAGATCCTCTAGATGCCATTACATTCCCATATCTTGTTCCACAGATAAGCGTTCTATCAGGATCAACGGTCTTTGCTTTTGCAACGAATACCTTCTCCATCATAGCTTTGGAAATACCCATAGCGTTTATAGGATATGCTGCCTTATCTGTAGAAAGACAAATGACCTTCTTAACGCCCATTTCTATTGCGCCTGTAAGTACATTGTCTGTTCCTAGTACATTGGTTTTAACTGCTTCAAGTGGAAAAAACTCACAAGAAGGTACTTGCTTAAGAGCAGCTGCATGGAAAATATAATCTACTCCATGCATAGCATTTTTAACGCTTAAAAGGTCTCTAACATCGCCTATATAAAACTTTAATTTATCGTTTTTATAAAGTTTTCTCATGTCATCTTGTTTCTTCTCATCACGAGAAAAAATTCGGACTTCTTTGATATCTGTATCAAGGAATCTTTTCATTACGGCATTGCCAAAAGATCCAGTTCCACCTGTTATTAGTAAAGTTTTTTCTTTAAACATAATTCACCTCATGTTTTTAATTTGCTTGAAGATTTCAAATTAAATTTCTCTTATAAAATCCATAATTTTTTTAGTTTGTACAACATTGTTTTTTTCATTTCTAATAAATTCTTTTGCACTGTAACCTGTTTCTTTTAAATCATCATCGCCTTTTTTTATTACTTCTTGGATTTTTTTTCTTAATCCTTCAACTGACTCATCTTCAAAGCAATAAGTATACTTAAAGTATTCATCTGGAATTCCTTCAAGCTTAGTTGTTAACAATGGAGTCCCTGATGCCATATATTCAAAAGTCTTTGATGGACATGAATATTTAGTATATTCATCTTTTGTTGGCCTAGGATTAACTAACAGCGTAGCCTTTTTCATTAAATTAAAAGCTTTATCACTCGATACATATCCACAGTATTTTATGTTCTTATGTATTTCGGATATTTTTTCTAACTCTTCTTTATAATCACCATTACCATAAATGTGCAATTCTAAGTTCTCTTGTTCTATATTTTTAAAAGCTTCTACTAGAGTATCGATTCGATACTCTTTTTTTAAAGTACCCATATAGAGCACTATATTTTTATCATATTTTTCTGCATGTGAGTCATCCTCTATTTTACTATTATCCATAAGCCCTTCAATTACTATCCATTTATTGGCGGGCAATCCTAAGTAACTGGCCATATTTTTAGTGAACAGCACAAACTTATCAATAGAAAGAATAAGTTCTTTTATTTTTTTCCAATCAATTCTTTTGAGAAATCTTTGAATTGTTGATGACATATCCATATATAATGGCAAATCTGGCACAATTACAATAACTTCAGAATCTGAAACTAACTCTTTTATTTTTAGTGCTGCTTTTAAAAAAGGGGAGTGTAAAGCGTAAACGATTATTCTCACACTTTTATCTTTATTTAAATTTGCCCATTTTTTTGCTGAAACAAGAAGCGAGCTCTGTCTAGAAAGATGACTAATATATTTAATGTTTAAAAATCCAACATTATTTCCTGTTATTTGGTCTGAGTGATGAATAGTCTCTTTCAGAACAAAAACATTTTTGTATGTTGGAAACGCTGGTGGTCGTATGGCACTTAAAATATCTATTTTTTTTCCAAAATTGTTTTCTAATCCATCTAAAAAATAGCTTTGTGATAATGTAGCTGCAACTTGTAAATATCCTTTTTCTACTGCTTTATCAAGAGCTTCTTTAGTCATATATGGTCCTATCCATAACAATTTATCTATTTCCATTAATAAACCTCCAAACAACTAGTGTCCAATTAATTATCATCTATAATATCCGCTATCCTCTTACTTGCAAATCCGTCTCCGTAAGGATTACTCGCTTTATTCATCTTCTCATACTCATCAGTGTCACTAAGTAATTGCTTAAACGTTTTATAAATAATCACTTCATCAGTTCCAACATGTTTTAGTGTTCCAGCAGCAATGTCTTCAGGTCTCTCTCATAACAAGAACTGGCTTCCCCAGACTAGGAACTTCTTCTTGGATTCCACCACTTTCAGTTAACATAAAATAGAACCTAGGTAAGAAGCTATGGAAATCTAATGCCTCAAGTGGTTCAATTATTAGAATCCTATCAGTATCGCCAAGAATTTCTTCATCTGATTTCCTTTCAACAGGGTTCATATGAATCGAATTAATTGCTTTTATATCTAGCTTTTCATCAATAATCCGCTTATTGACCTTAAACATTTTTCTATTTAATTCTCCAATATTTTCCTTCTATGAACTGTTATAATAATCAACTTACTATCTATAACCTATTCCAAATGTTCATGACTATAATCATCACGAACTGTTGTCTTAATAGAATTAATTGCAATATTTCCTGTGACATAAATTATAGAAGGTTTTTACCTACCTTAAGTAAGTTTTTTTGCAATCTCTGTTGGAGCAAAATAAAAGGTAGAACAATACCTACAGCTTGTATAATAAACGCTTCTAGCTATGTCGAATTAATATTGCAAGTGCTTAATCCAGCTTCTATATGACCTATAAGGATTTGTAAGAAAAGCAGGATAATGCAGTTGTAAATGTTGTAGATGTATCCCCATGCACCAACAATACGTCTGGCCTAAGCTCTTCGAAAACAGCTTTTATTAACGCTAAAATGTTAATAGTAATTTTGAAAAGTGTTTGTTTTGCCTTCATTATCGAAAGGTCATAATCTGGAACTACCTCAAAAGCTGTTAGGACTTGATCTAGCATTTCTCTATGTTGGCCAGTAATACAAACAAGTGTACTTATTGTTTTATCTTGTTTTTTCTTGTTTTTCCTTGTCTTTAATTCTTTGACCAATGGACACATTTTTATTGCTTCTGGTCTTGTACCAAAAACAGCCATGACTTTCTTAATTAAATCACATCCTATCTTATCTTATAGTTTATATACACCTTTAAAGTTGCAAATATTTTTCGTGTCCAGAATCAACTTATCCTTCACAAGGTTTAGATTATTCTTAATGTGATCATGAGCAGTTATAATGACAAGGATCTCTATCTCATTGATGAATTCTTCGAAATCCATAAACTGATTGTTAACTATTCTCTCTTTGATAAATGGGTCATAAACTTTAACCCCAAAAGCCAAATGCTCGTCCATTCTTTCAAGAAGCTGTAGAGTTGGACTTTCTCTTGTATCATCTACATTTTCTTTATAGGCAAGCCCATAAATACCAATCTTAGAAATATCAGTTATATAATGTTCTCTCATAACATCTCTAATTCTGCCTAGAACATGCGTGGGCATAGAATCGTTAATCTTTCTTGCTGTTAGAATCAAATTAGTAAGATCAGGATAATCTCCAACTAGGAACCATGGATCTACGGATATACAGTGTCCACCAACACCAGGTCCAGGATGAAGTATATCAACTCTTGGGTGCTTATTAGCAATTCTAATAATCTCGTAGACATCAATGTTGTCCGCCCTACAAATTTTTGCCAATTCATTTGCAAAAGCAATATTAACATCCCTATACGTATTCTCTACGACCTTTGACATCTCAGCTGATCTTATATCTGTTAACACAATCTCTGATTTACAGAAGTTTGAATACAGTTCTTTGGCTTTTTCTCCAATTATAGCATCATCTGCTCCAATGGTTCTTGAGTTGTTCTCAAGCTCATAAATCATATTTCCTGGTATTATTCTTTCTGGTGCATGCACTAAATGAATATCTTTACCTAATTCAAATCCCTTTTTCGCTATTGCAGGTCGAAAATATTTATCTGTAGACCCTGGGGATATTGTCGACTCAATAATTAAAACTGCTCCTTTTTCACATACTTCAAGAACTGTATTAACTGCTGCTATAACATATTTTGGATCTAACTTTTTGCTTGATTTTATGTAAGGAGTAGGAACTGCTATAATATAAGTATTAGATTTCTGATACTCTGTTGTAAACTTTATGCCCTTTTCAATAGCTTGGTTAAAAAGATTTTCTAATCCTTCTTCTTCAAAAGTAAGCTTCCCTTTTAAAAGCGAGTTAATTAATTCTTCATTTATATCTGTACCAATCACTTCTATGCCGCTCTTAGCAAACATTAAAGCTGTTGGCAGTCCTATGTAGCCTAGTCCTATTACGTTTATCATTAACTTTTTCCTTCCTTGCCAATTTTAGTTAGTATAGAGCAATCTCAAACTTCGAGTTGCATTTTTTATCATCTAATCTTCGAGTAACTATAACTCTATTGATTTTTTCTTTTTTTAGGTAGTACAGGCTTCTATGAGATTGCGTTATTGTAATATCTCCCTCAGTTTTTACCGAAGCTACATCATAATTATTCATAGACAAAATAAATCCTTCTTCATTGAGCTTTACAATACATGGAGTATGAAAAATAAAGTCGCAAGTTTCTTCATCTCCAACAACCACATCTTCTATGATATATCCGCTCTTTACTCTAATAATTTTTCTTTCATGACTATAACCATTTTTAGACTTCATCTTACCTATAAACTCTGAACTAGTGCTTCTAGCTCTTTCTTTTTTAGTCCAATCTGTTACTAAAAAGGCACCTCTTTTATTCATTTGATTTATTCCAGGTAGTTTAACTGTATTATGGCCTATGGTAGAAGACAGTTCTTTTCCTAACTCACTTGCATAGGAGAAAGTACCACTATCACATAAAATATTAATCCCCCTATGCCAAAGATCTATATGAAGCTGATCCATATGAGCTGGCCTAGACTTGAAATTCTGTAAACAGGTCATAAGAAAGCCCTCATCATTTCGTAAAATGTAGAACCCCGAATAATCATAAGCAATACTATCTAAAGCTACACTTTCAAATGGAATATCTAAGGTATTCCCAAACCACAATAATTCTTCATCGTACGGACCATTATCAAAAAGTCTTTTGCCTGTTAGCAATGCATACATGGTATTTAGTACAGGTCTAAAATCTCTATATCCACAACTCGATAGTGGAAATATTAATGCTCCATCATTTGAACCATAATTAGGAACATCACCATGTTTTGCTTGGACATTATAAAGAAGCAATGTACTGTTTTTCAATCTATCAGTTTCCTTTATATGGATGCCGGTCTTCTCACTAATTTTAATTAAAGCTTCAAGTATCTGAAGTGTAAATCTATGATAATTAAAAGAAAACTGAGTAAAACCTCCGTCAGGAAAGAACTGATTAACTATCTCTTGATCCATTAACTTATATGCTTTTTTCAACTTAGCATCATCTTTACTACACCAAGCTCCTATTGTTAAGCCTAGTATTTCAGTAAAAGTATGATTGTTCTTTATACACTTGTGAGCGTAAAAAAAGTTTGATAACACTTTTTTATAACTTCCTTCAACAAGCTTAAAAACGTGCTTTTTATCTTCTTCAGTAATCAATCCACATTCTTTAAATACTGAATATGAAATCAGCACATTAGTCACACGCAAAGTGGCTTCCTGACCGCACTTATAATTTGACCCATAGGAGTATTGATTGTTTTTAAGCCACTCTTTGAGTTGATTTGAAAAAGCAGTATAGTAATTTTTATCATTTGTTATTAAATACGCTCTTGCAAAATATAGGAGGTGGGTTAGTCTAGAAGCCTCCCAAATGACTTTTATGTCTCCAACTTTTTTATCAAAATCAGGTATTCTGTACCACTTTAAGTCCTTTCTATTCTCATGTCCAGTAAGTGGATTAAGATGCCAATTGATTGGGTTCCCATAATTTAATTCTATAGATGAAAACCCTGTGATAACACCACTAATTGCTTTATCTGCAACTTCAATAATCTCTTTTCGCTCTTCATCTTTTAGCTTTAATAAGAAATCCTTTATTAAAGCTATATCAAAATCAAAAATATCGATTCTCTTTACATTAACTCTCTTTTCAAAAATACTCTCAATAAATGGCATCTTTGCCATCATCTTTAACTTAGCTGAATACAAACCTCTATTAACAGTCCACCCTACTCCATATTCAGTTAACGCAGATTTTAATGCATTTATCATAATAGTTGACTCTCCATAACTGCAACTAAATCTTTGGTAAGTTTTTTATAATCAAAATCCTTAGCTCCCTTTTTGGCATTTTCACTGATTTCAGTGTATCTATCACTAGACATGTTATATATATTTAAAACAGCTTCTGCCAGGGCTTCTGGTGTATCATTTTCAAGCGAGACTCCACAATCATACTTTTCTATTGGAGAGTACCCCATTTTCACTGTAGAAATAATAGGCTTTCCTGATGCCATATACTCAAATAGTTTATTAGAGCTATTTCCTCTAGACCAATTATACTTACTCTGAGAATAACTCAAGATATTTATTGCTGATTTACTTAGAACATATGGCATGTATTTTTTATCTACATAACCTTTAATTTTTACATTTGTAATATTTTCATCTTTAACACGTTCTATTAACATCTCACGTTGATTTCCGTCTCCATAAATCAAGAACTGTATTCTCTCTTTATCAAGAAGCATCTTTGCCGAATCAAGAATACTTCCAACATTATTAATAGGACGAATTGCCCCTGCATACATAACTTTAAATTTATCATCATTTAAATCAACGTCATTAAAGGTTTCTTCGCTAACTTGCTTGTTAAAAGATTCTATGTCCACTCCATTATTTATGTAGTAACATTTATTAATGTCAATATCACCCCCCTGTGATATTAACCACTTTTTCTCTTTTAGGTAATCTGTATCTCCCTCTTTAAGAAAAACAATCGAATCTGCGTTTTTATATATCCAATGCTCACCGTTTATTAATAACTTTCCTACCAAGCTATTCTCCTTAGCTTTTCCAAAAGCAAAAATAGTTTCTGGCCATAAATCTCTTATTTCAACAATGCAGGGAACATTATATTTTTTTGCTACTTTTATCCCTGCAATTAATGCAAGTGGGTGTGGTGATGATGCGTATATAATACTAGGTTCTTCCTTTTTTTCTATAGCATTCCTTTTAGTAAAACTAAACAACTTGAAAGAATATGCTAGCATATTCTTTATTCTTTCAATAATATTTTTCGCTGATGACGGTGTCTTAACAAAAACAAACTTAACATCCGAATGTATCTGTGTGACATACTTTCTATTATCTTCGATTAAATTTTTATCCGAAAAATGAAGATAGGAAGCTGCAAACACTGTAGTTTTGAAGTCTTCTTCATTCATATGTACAGCAAATTTATATGGTCTTGTAAAACCATTCATTGTCGGTGGCGTAGCATAATGATGAAACACCCAAATGTTTTTTTTCTCCCTAGACATATATACTCACCTATTTCTCAGTCCGCTCAACAGATTCTTCAAACGAACAAGTCTCATAATTATATTCCCCAGGCCCACCCGGCATCTTCATGTCATAAGTAAATGATCCAAACGCTTTACCAAATGTCTCTGACATCTTTATCCCTAAAGACACAAAGGGATTGAATAAACCTGTTGCCTTAAGTTCTTTACCATGTGCTTTAGCAATTAGCTGAACTAGATTAGTTGTATTTACATACTCTTTGTTTTGAGGGAATAAAAATCCACTCAAATCTTTATCTATAGTAAGTCTTACAAACTCCGATAAATTATCAATAAAAATCATACTACGTTCATTCTTAATCTTTGGAAAGATTGGCAATTTTAAAGCCATACCAGCAAGTCTTGAATAATTCCCTCTACAGCCTTTTCCATAAACAATCGGTGGCCTTAATGTAGCGACCTTAAAAGAATCATCTGCCAATCCTTTTAGTAATTCTTCTGCTTCTAGCTTGGACTTTGCGTATGGTGTCTTTGGACTGGGTTTCGTATTTTTATCCAAAAAACCTGTTTCACTACCATAGACACCCATAGTGCTTAAAAAGATAAACTGTTTTACTCCTTCTGCTTTAGCATTCTTTGCAATCTCAACAGCAAGGTCTCTATTTACTTTAAAGTACTTATCTGAATTATTCTCTTTAACGTGAACTATAGCAGCTATATGATAAACTACATCATAGTAGCTAAATGATAAACCTCTCCATTTATTGCTTTTAACATCTATGGTATCTACCTTATATTTATCTGGCCATTGACTAACCCAACTGTCAAATGAAGTGCCTATATAGCTGTCTTTTCCTGTAATTAATATTCTTCTCACAGAGAAGCACCTCTTTTACTAGAATCTAAATTAACCAGACAATTATCTACATACTTGTCTTCACCGAACAATACAACACCAAAGGTTCTAAAGATTATCTTAATATCTAACCAGATACTAAAATGCTCTATGTAATAAACATCAAATTTGTATCTATCCTGAAGTTCTAAATATATATTACCACTTACTTGGGCAAGACCTGTCATTCCCGGTTTCATATTAAGCCTCTTTGATATTTCATCATCGTATTCCTCAAGAGAAGCTATTCTCTCTGGCCTAGGACCAACTAAGCTCATTTCACTTTTCAAAACGTTTAATATCTGTGGAATCTCATCTATCTTTGTTCTTCTTAAAAACTTACCAATGGTTGTTACTCTGTCATCATCCTTCATAACTTCTTGCCCTTTGACCATCTTTTCAGATCCAGGCTTCATAGTTCTAAACTTATACACCTTGAATAACTTCTTATTTTGTCCAGGTCTATCTTGCAAAAAGAAGATAGGTCCTTTTGAAGTTGCCTTAATTAAAAAAGCAACGATAATCCATACTGGTAAAAGTACTATTAATATTATTAAAGAAAGAATAATATCCATTAACCTTTTAATTACCCTCTGCATATTGTTCCTCTACTTCATAATCGATTGGTGTTAAATACCCATCGCATAGTTTTATTTCTCCTTCATCTGGATCAATATTAGCTGACCAAATCTTAATCACTTTGTCTCCATCTTTATAAAAAGCTCCTGGATAAGGATGTGTAACTGCTCTGACTAGTTTATCTGCTTCATCCATTTTCATTGATCTTAGTAACTCTCCATCTTCAGGTTTTCTACCTATCCACTCAGTGGCTTTAGACTCATCTTGCTTTGTTAAAACCACTCTGTTATTCACAATATTTTCCCAATATTTTGAGATCAGCTCAACATGCATTTCATCAATCTTCTTATAAAGGTCTGTCGCTGTAGCTCTTGCATCAATCTCAATAATGCTTTGACCAATAACATCCCCTGTATCTACACCTTCATCAAGCTTGAACATGGTAACCCCAGTCTTATCTAGACCTTTGATAATAGCCCAAGGAATCGATGCCCTACCTCTACCAATAGGAAGTAGTGTTGGATGCATACCTATGCATCCATTTGTCGGTGTTTCTAAAACTTTTTTCTTAGCAATCTGAGACCACCCAATAATGAAAAGCCAATCAATTTCATGCTTTTTTAGAGCTTCAATAACTTCTGGATCGTTGATGCTATTGATTTTTAGAAGTGGTGTATTCTCACTTTCTGCTATCCCATCAAGATAGATTCTACCAGATTTATTCTTAGCCCTGTCATCTTTCAGTGTGATAAGAAGATCTAATTTGCCACCGATTCTATATATTTCTTCAATACAACTTAAGCCAAGCTTGACACAAGTTGTAAATGCAACTTTATTCTTCATAATTTCAATTCCTCTCCAACTTAACACTGAGTTAATAAGAAACTAAAACCCTCTTCTAAATACACTTTCAAAACTTTCAGCATACACCATGCCAGATTGTCCACCACGATAAGCTGCTAGTCCTTTTAATGCTTCATTGCTACGTGGATGAGGATAAGGTCTCATTACTCCTCTATACATAGAGAGAGCTTCTATCTTCTTTTCAATAGCCTTTTCTCCAACCTCTATAAATGTATTAGGGCTGAACTGATTCATAGATTTATTCAATGCCCACTCCGTAGCTGAAGGCACTTCCATAAATAGTAGTTCCTTTACTGGACTGATTTCTGGTCTGCGTTGAAAAAGTCTCACTGCAGCTTGGCATGAAATAGACGTATGTAAGTGATCATTATTCAAATCTGCTGGATGGTGTGTGAACACAACTTCAGAATTAGTTTCCTCAATTGCTTTTTCTATGAACTGAACCAATTTTAGATGAGGCACTGTATTGAATTTGATATTTAAAAAATCACCCTTAATAACTCTTTTTACGCCTAATAGTCTTAGTGAATTATCAACATCCTCATGAAGTTCCTCTGTTGCAGGTCTATGATTTCTGGCACTTACCTCTCCAGACAAAATACATACATTCACTGTATGACCTTCTTGTGATAACTTATACATTGTGGCTCCTGCACCTAGAACTTCATCATCTGGATGTGCTACAACAATCAAATAATTCATAATTATACCTCTCTAAATATTACTACCTATTAAAAAAAATCTATTCTCGTGAAATACATTAAAATTTATACATGTTCTTTTACTTTAATAATTCTTAAATTTTTGTGAGCCATACAACTTCTCGAATTGGCTCATTGCGTATGTATCTGTCATACCTGCTATATAATCACAAACTGTTCTCAAAACTACTTTTTGCATTTTTACACTGTCACAGGAGCTATGTAGCTTCTTTCTTAAAAATTCTCTTGGATTTCTACAGTTTTCACTTACACTGTATATTTCTAAATAATTCTTACAAATACGTTCTATTGTGTTATCCGGTAGTTGCTGTGGGTTGCTTAGATAGGCCTTGAATAGTTGACGTATTATATAGTCTGATTTTCCATCCATACTTTGTGTCAATTCAGATAACAGAATCTTCTCATATAGAAAATCCTTAAAGTCTTTATCTTTTCTTGAAAAGTCTTTTTCAAAACCTAAAACAGTCATTAATTTCATAGTTTTTCCGGCACTTTTTTTGCTTTTACATTTATCGCTTTTAAACAGGACATCGTGTTTTCGACATAAATAATCAAATACTATGCTTTTCTTATCATGAAACTCTGCATTACAACCTATATTAAGTCTTTTTGTCAACTCCTCCAAAACACTCATTAAATGAACTATATATCTACTTGTATATAAATGAACAATTAGCTTAGAAAATAATGCTATTATCTGAGACTTATCTTTCTCTTCTTTAATTTCATTTAGAGTGTCAACCTCAGAGTTGTCATAAAACTCTTTAAAGCAACTATCAAATTTTTCTATTAACTCTTCTTTATTTATTATATTAGCATAAATTCCATCTTCAATATCATGATGTCTTTGTGCAATCTCATCAGCTATTGCAACTACTGCAGCTTCAAAAGTCCAGTCAATCGAATCTTCTAGTATTTTGTTATCATAAAATCCTAAATGAAACTTGCCGTTATTCTCACACTTTTCATTTCTGTTTTGTAGCATACATTTCTTATCTTCTCCTAAGTAACCGCACTTGCTATACTTCTTTTTGCTGTGGTTCAATACACCCCACATAGTATACTTAGTTAGATTTAGACCCTTCATATTATATAGTGTTTCTAGTTGAGATATTACTCTTAAACTTTGTAAATTATGCTTGAATCCCTTTTCACTGTCAATTAGCTCTTTATTGAACTGATAAATATCTTTACATCCATTCATAATTAAGTTCAACGTTCGTTCTCCAACATGACCAAAAGGTGTATGCCCAACATCATGTCCATAAGCTATAGACTCAACTAAAATCTCGTTTAAATTTAGTGACCTTGCAATAGTATCAGCAATTTGAGCTACTTCTAAAGTATGTGTTAAGCGAGTTCTCATATTATCATCAAATCCAGCAACAAAAACCTGAGTTTTTCCACTTAGTCTTCTAAATTCTTTAGAGTAAAGAATTCTATCTCTATCACGCTGAAATTCTGTTCGATACTTAGATAGTTCAACAGAGTCTACACGTTCAGTATGTTGAGCTGATGCTCTATAAAAATCATTTTTCATATAAACCTCCAGAGAAATATTCTACACTACAAAAACAAGAAATTCAGAATTAAAAATCTCATGGTACTATTTAACATTCATTAGATACCCACTAATAAAAAGCAAGAGTGCTACATGCACCCTACTGATAGCACTATTTAATAAAAAGCACAGCTAGATAGATGCTCTTATAATGTAGTAATTATACTGCATTCTTATTTTTTTGAGTTAATAATTACAGCAGAATCAATCTGCGAATAACTTAGTTAATTCACTTCAACTCAAATAATTGCCAATGAAGTCATTTAGCGAAGGATTAGATAATAATAACTGCTTTTTACAACGTAATTTAGCATTTTCAAAAAATGAGAATACACTAAAACTGCAACCTACTAGATTATTAAACTCCCTTTACTTAAAAAATCTTCAACCTTCATTATATCAAGTTAAGAATCATTTAAACTTAATTGATAGACATATTTATATATAAATTCAATATACTCTAGCTCTCTTAATAAACTAGATCAGTATATCTTAATGGGTCCTTTGATACGCTTAGTGTTACATTTTGAGAGGTTTTTGTTAACTTATAGTATCAAATGTATAAAAAATGCATATTAATTCATGTAGTTTTCTAGTTGTATTCTTATCCATTATTCTACCACTTTAAGGTGAAAAATTAAATAAAAAATTACTATTATATAACCTTTTCAATATTAAATTTTCTTGAGATTAATTAAATAGTAATAATTATATGTCCACCTCTTATATGCGATAATGTCTATATATAATATCATTTACAATCTTTTCCGTTTATGGTTTACCTACCAAATAATACCGTATAAAGTAAGTCAAGTCCTAAATATTGTGTAAAAATAGCATAACGTTTTTAATACTATAAATGGTCAGGCTTGATGTATGTTCTTGAGGAGTGGGCCCACTCCTCCGACTTATCCATAAGTAGAGCGCCTATCAAGCGATTAGCTGATGGAGTATTAGGGAATATGCGAATCACTTTTTCTCTGCGCCTAACTTCTTGATTAAGCCTTTCTAACATATTAGTACTTTTTAATCTATTGTGACCATTGGCAACTACTAAGTATTGGAAAGCATCTTCAAACCCTTCGTCAAAGGTTT
>Ga0334892_1000686_pt1 | contig 37043 bp, 24 predicted proteins | sample GraSluR3_MG_4_FD_207213 | JGI IMG/M metagenome (GOLD analysis project Ga0334892, IMG submission 207213) | Sludge microbial communities from methane-producing bioreactor in Wageningen University, Netherlands - Granular Sludge_15_04-R3 | ecosystem: Engineered > Bioreactor > Anaerobic >...
AGACAGGTCAGCTCAGGAATTTACTTCTATAACATCAAAGCCGGCCCGTTCAATGAGACCGGCAAAGCTCTCCTGCTTAAGTAACAAAGATTTTAATATCTTCTCCAAGCTAATTGAGTTCAACCTTCAGGAAGTATGGGAGTCGGCTCTGGCTGACTCCCTCCTTCCCTTAAGGTTATCCTCGAATTGATGTCGGCCTGGTAAGTTTTTTAAACAATAATTACGGATGAGAATGTCTGAATAGCTTAACCTTCAGTAGTTCAAACATTAAGCCGAAAAGGTCAATAAATAGCGAAAATATAGCTTGACAGTCAAGAACAATAACCAACAATAAGAATGAGTATTTTATATTGATAATGGAGATTATTAACACCATGGATTGCTTACGTAAAATTTGTGCGAAAATATATAAAAGAAAGAGATACTTCTGTTCAGGAGCTCTCTTTTTTAGTTACCTCAGTACTTACCTTCTAACCATAGAAACTCAGCGTCAATCAATAAAACCAATTATTAAATTATATTTATAATTAATTCTGGAGGATTATCATGAAGAGAACATTTTTGTTAGTTTTACTCACTCTCCTGACAGCAGGAGTGCTTTGGGGGCAGGTTGAGATTATCAATGAGACTCTCAGAGATGGTTCAGCACCTGTAGGCTGGACATATTTCGATATTACCTGGCAGACAGGCGCAGGAGGATATGCCTGGTTTACCAGTATAGACTCCTGGATAGAGACGCCGCCAATCGATTTAACAGATTATTCTAATGTAGAGCTTACTTTTGATGTGGCTAAGTATGGGACAGGGACTGACGGTCCATTAACGGTTGAGATAGTAGTTGATGGTGTGATAGAGCAGACATTTGATTCTCCTATACCAGGTGATTCAAACTACTTAACGTCTGGTCCTACAGCAATAACTGTTACAGGTGATAATGTAGTCATACGCTGGATAAGGGAGAACAGCCCTTCCGGTAAGAGGCTACGCGATATTATCTTAACCGGCGAACTAACTGGAGCAGTAGCTACACCAACATTCAATCCTCCAGGGGGAGAGTTCTATCCTGAAGTAGATGTTGAAATCCTCTGTGCTACTGAAGGTTCAACTATATACTATAGCCTGGCAGGTGATACCGGTCCCTGGACAGAGTATACAGCTCCCCTTAACATTACTGAAACAGCAACAATATGGGCTTATGCAGCAGCCACAGGCTATACTGACAGTATTATCGCCTCAGCTACTTACACCATACCGGCCCCACAATATACCACTTTACCATATGAGGAGACCTTCGATACCGATCTGGGAGACTGTTATGTCTATAGTGTTTCGGGGCCTGAGCACTGGATCTGGAGTACATATCAAGCAGCTTATATGAATGGCTATGGATCTTCCGTATTGGAGGAAGATTGGTTGATCCTTCCCGGTATAGATTTTGATCAATATGATGAAGTATTCATGAACTTCGATACTGCCTATAATTATGGTTCTGATGATGATAATAACTATCTGAAACTGCTTTATTCCAATGATTATACCGGTATAGGTGATCCATCATCAGCAACCTGGGATGAGATACCTTTTACGCAACCATCGAGTGATAATTTTACCTGGACTTTTTCTGGAAACCTTGATCTCTCCTCATTGGAAGGGACAGTCTGGTTCGGTTTTAAATATCACTACGAACCGGGGAATTACCGGGCATGGGAAGTAGATAATATCAATATCTCTGAAACGTTAACTCCTATGTTATCTGTATCACCAGATATACTATCCAATTTTATGTATATTGAAGGTGAAGGCCCCTCAGATTCTCAGAGTTACGAGCTTTCAGGAGACAACCTGGAGCCTGATTCAGGTGAAATAACTGTTACCAGTAATCTTTACTTCGAAGTCTCTATCGATGATATGAACTTTGTTGAGTCACTTAACGTATCTTATACCAATGGAGAACTGCAGAACACATCTGTCTATGTTCGATTAAAAGCTGATCTTGATATCGGAGATTATACAGACGAAACAATCAGTAATACTGGTGGTGGAGATAGCGTTGATGTTACCGTTAACGGTAGTGTGACGGCTCAACCAGAACCGGGTTATTTTGTTGATTTTGAAGGACAGGGAGAGACTAAAACAAGCTATGCATCCGGAACAGTAAATCTAAGTGGATTAAATTGGGATATGACCGAAGCTTTGATCGGCACACTTGACGCCGACTGGAAAAATGGGCAAAGATCAGCTCGTTTCAGAGGTTATGCCGCTTCATCGATGACCATGCTGGAAAATAAGATCAACGGTATAGGAACTGTATCTTTCTATTATAGAAGATACGGAACCGATCCGCAGGTTGACTGGAAGGTAGAGTATAGCACTGATGATGGAACTAACTGGACTCAAATCGGTAACGTATTTACAGCTCCTGATACTGATGAGGTTCAAACCTTCTCGGAAGTTGTAAACATCCCCGGAGATATCCGGATACGTATTAAGCGTGCCACTGAAGAGGGTTCAAGTAATAATAGACTCAATATCGACGATATAATGATGACTGACTTTGTTGATACTAACATTGTGGCAACACCAACCTTTACGCCTTCTTCAGGAACTTATCTGGAACCTATCGATGTAACGATTTCAACGGTTACTGAAGGAGCAACTGTTTATTACAGCTTTTCAAACGATCCTTATAGTTGGGTTGAGTTTACTACCCCGATAGCTGTAGAAGAAACAACTACTATCTGGGCATATGCATCAGCACCTGATATGGAAGATAGTTCCATCAACTCAGCAACATATATATTCCCTGCACCGGCAATGACCGATTTACCTTATACAGAAACCTTTGATACAGATCTGGGAGACTGCTACAACTACACAGTATCAGGCGATAACCCCTGGTACCACTGGTCAAGTTCCGCAACATGTAATGCTTATCAGGGAAGCTTTCCGGAAGAACACTGGCTTGTACTACCCGGGATCAATTTTGATGAGTATAGTAATGTCTTAATGAGTTTCACCAATTATGCCCAGTATGGATCTATTGACGAGAATAACTATCTGAAACTCTTCTACTCCAGTAATTATTTTGGTATCGGTGATCCCTATGCGAACGGAGTAACCTGGACTGAACTCACCTTTAACCAACCTCCTGAAGGAACCGTAGGGACAACAGAGATCGAAACTCAATCCGGTAATATCGATCTGGGCGATCTGACGGGTGATACTGTCTTTCTGGCTTTTAAATACTATTCAGATGGTGATCCGTCAAGATGGAGAGTTGACGATATCAATATCTTCTCTGGACCGGCTTTAACCGTCATTCCTACAACACTATCCGGTTTCAGCTATATCGAAGGTCACGGACCATCAGCTGCCCAGACATTTACTGTCAGTGGAACAAATCTGACTTCGAGCAGAGATAACATTACTATTACAGGGAGTGAAAATTTTGAAATCTCACTCGATGATACGAATTACTCTTCTCTGTTAGAAATTCCCTTCTTAGCTGGGGAACTGGATGAAACTGACATATATGTTCGTCTTGTATCCGGATTGGAAACAGGATTATATGTAGATGAACTGATTAATGTCTCTGGTGGTGGTGCTGAATCAGTTACAGTCACCGTTAACGGAGAAGTTCTGGCATTACCTGCTGGGTTACCTTATGCAAAGAATTTCACTGATTTTGTCTTTGAACAGAATACCGAAATTCTAAACTACGGTGACAACAATGAATGGAATTTCCAGTCAACAGGTTCTGCCGATACCAGGCTACAGTATCTGGGTAACTGGGGTAGCGGCACAAGTGCCGGTTTCCGAGGTAATGCAAATGTTCTGGGCTATCAACATACTTCAACAACCGGAACATTTACAGCTTCTTTGAATCTTATCAACGACTATGGCTATACTCTGAATCAACTGTATATTTCTTATAAAGGTATGGTTGAAAGAACTGGTGAGGGACGCTCTCCTGAATGGACAGTAACGGTAAACGGTGATGAAGTGCCGGAATTATCCTACTCAACAAGCGAGGGTGTGAATGCAACGAAGTCAATCACACTGACAGGTTTAGATGTATCACCAGGTGGGATTATCAACATTACCTGGGCTTCTGAAAGGGGAGAACCTTCCGGTGCCAGCAAGCAAATCGGTATTGGCAACTTACAGGTTGCCGAGGCAGAGTTTGTCTTACCACCTACCTTTGATCCGCCAGGAGAGATAGTATTTACCGATGATATAGAGGTTGAGCTCTCCACTGTTACAGAAGATGCAATAATATATTACAGCTACATTCCTTCTCCATACAACTGGCAAGAATATACTGAACCTCTTGTCTTCGATGTAACAACCACTATCTGGGCAAAAGCAACCAAGGAAGGACTAACAGATAGTAGTATCCTCTCAGAAACCTATACCTTCTATTATGAATCAACTGCCGGTATGGAAGGAGAATACCTCTGGAATGAACTGACATCAATCACATCCGTTGATCAAATTGATTATCCTTATGATACTGCCAGGTTCTATATGCACGGTTACATAGATAACATCAATAACCAGGTCAGATGCATCTACACTGGAGAATGGGTTAACCATCCCTATGGTGAATTATCAACGCCAGAAAACTTCAGTGCCGAACATATCTACGCTCAAAGCTGGTATGAATCAGACCTGAGTCCTGAAGAGATAAGCTTTGCGGTGAGTGATTTACACGCACTTCATCCTGCACGGCTCGATGTGAACTCCGCCCGTTCTAATCGCGCTTTTGATTTCGTAACCGGCATAGATAGCATCTGGGGTTCCGGTAACTATCTCTCCTATGTGGGAGCTAATAGTGATGGCATTCCCGTCTTTGATGTCGCTGATGAATTCAAGGGAAATCTTGCCAGAGCAATACTCTATTTTGGAGTTCGCTATTATCAGAATAATGACAACTTCGTTCGAGGTTTTCAGTTATTACCCGAAAATCTGGTTGATCAATTACCGATCCTGCTACAATGGCACTCTGAAGATCCGGTAGATACCAGAGAAATAGAACGAAATCAGCTTGTCTATGATTATCAGGGTAATCGCAATCCCTTCATCGATCGACCTGAATTTGTAGAGCTTATCTGGGGAGAGATTGGCCTCGATACCCCGGTTGCTTTTTCAGCTTCAGATATCGAAAGAGAGTCTTTTACTGCAAACTGGTTACCTGTAACCGGAGCCGATTCTTACAGACTGGATGTTTCAACCTCAGAAAACTTTGTAGGTTACCTTGATGGTTATAAAAACCTTGTGGTGAATAATACCAGTCTTGAGATTACTGATCTTACTCCGGGAACTAACTACTACTATAGAGTCAGAGCTGTTGCTCTTGACGGAACAGTGAGTATGAATTCCGATACTATCTTTGTCATTACAGGTGGAGAACTTCTTTATTACTGGAACTTCAATGAAAACATTCCGGAAAGCGGGCAAAACTGGATACAACCCATTCCGGCTAATATTGGCAATGCTGTGATTACCTATTCCTTTACCGAAGCAATCTCTTATGCAGGAACAACTCTTAATGGTATCGAAAATGAAGAAGCAGGTGGTAGTTTTGTGCCTCGACCAGCTTCAGATCTGATCAACAATGGAGAACATTTCGATCTGCATATTTCTACGCATGGTTATCAGAATCTTTTGATCACTTACGCTACTCGTGGAACAACAACAGGTTTTCTGACACAGCAGATCCTCTACTCGATAGATGGGACATACTTCACAGAATTTGCTACTTTCACAGTAACCGGAGAATTTGATTGGGAAGTACGATTTCTTGACTTTACCGATATCCCCGGTGTAGATAACAATTCTGATTTCACTGTCAGATTCATTCTGGACGGTGGGTCCGGATCAACAGGAAACAATAGATTCGACAATATCAGGGTTATCGGGCAGGAAATATTCGATATCCTGCCGACACCTCAGAACGTAGATATAGTGATAACCAATAACAATGTTGTTATAACCTGGGATAGTGTTACAGGTGCTGCTTCATACCGGATCGAAGCCAGTAATAATCCATATTCTGGATTTATAGATGTTACTGATCAAGGTATACTTGATGGAACCAGTTGGAGCGGTTCTGTGTCAGAACCGATGAGATTTTACAGAGTTATTGCTGTGAGTACACCTCCGATACGAAGATAGATGAATTGACGAAATCATTTTATAGCCGAAAGCCTCTCCCTTTATGCGGGAGAGGCTTTTACTTAATATGCTTCTGATCAAACGAATCAATCCTTGACAGGAGATACTAACGATTTTTTACTGACTTCGATTTTCAAAAAACCTTTAATAATGTCCTGTGAGACATAAAGGGGGTAAAGATGACAAAGACGAAGACATAAAACCTCTAGAAGAGTTTCCCTTCCCTATTCCAAAAGTAATCTAAAACATGGAGGTTTTATATGCAAAATAACTTTATAGGTAGAAACCTATTTGATCTTGACGATTATACTGCCGAAGAGATTCTCATTATACTGGAAGCTACCAAGGCAATGAAAGAGATCAATAAAAGGGATTACAAAAAACTGCCCACCCTGAAAGGGAAAACTGTTTGTACCCTTTTCTTCGAAAACAGTACGAGAACCCTGATGTCTTTCGAGCTGGCAGTTGACAGACTGAGTGCAGACTTAGTCAGGTTTTCTGCTAACGTCTCTTCTCTCGCCAAAGGAGAAAGCCTGCAGGATACTGTCTATACGATAGACGCTATGGGTATAGATCTCTATATCATCAGACACAGCTATCCCGGCTCACCACAACTTGTTCATAAGTATACCGGTAAACCGGTCTTAAATGCCGGTGACGGGTCTCATGCACACCCTACTCAAGCCCTGCTCGATATGTTCTCTATATGGGAACGAGTCGGTTCACTGAAAGGACTCAAAGTTACCTATGTCGGTGATATTGCCCACAGCAGGGTGGTTCGTTCCAATCTGATCGGCATGAAGAAGATGGGAGCAGAAATTACTGTCTGCGGTCCCAAAACACTGATGCCCGGACATCTGGAAGAAGTCTATGGCTGCAAGGTTGAATACGATTTGAAAACAGCATTAAAGGATGCCGATGTCGTTATGGGATTGAGAATGCAGTTAGAAAGACAGTCAGAAGGGCTGTTTCCAAGCCTCGAAGAGTATTCAAAACTATTTACCCTCTCTAAAGAAACAATGAAATATGCTAAGAAAGATGCAATCGTTCTACATCCGGGACCGATGAACCGGGGAGTGGAAATACTCCCTGAAATAGCAGACAGTGACCATAGTGTCATTCTTGAACAGGTAACGAACGGTGTAGCAGTAAGAATGGCCTTGCTCTTTCTGATGCTCGGCGGAAAAATGTAGGAGGTATGATGATAATAAAGAATGGACTCGTATTCAGGAAAAATAGATTCAAAAAGATGGATGTCCTTATCAGAAATGGTAAAATCAGCAAAATAGCTGAGAATATCGAATCAGCGAAAGAGAATGAGATTATCGATGCTACCGGCAAGTATATCTTTCCAGGTTTCGTAGACCTTCACTCACATCTTAGAGATCCTGGCCAGACCTATAAAGAAGACATCGTAACCGGAACGAGAGCAGCGGCCAGGGGTGGATATACGACGATCTGTGCAATGCCCAATACCGAACCTATAGTTGATAACATCGCTACTGTGGAATATATTAAAAGAAAGGCCAACGACTTAGGATATTGTAAAGTTCAGGTGATTGGAGCCCTCACGAAAAAATCAGAGGGGAAAGAAATCGCTGAGATAGCAAATATGCTGGAAGGTGGTATCGTAGCAGTCAGTGATGATGGTAATTGTGTCCAGAATACAAAGATCATGCTCAATGCCATGAAGTATGTATCCAGCTTCAATATCCCCATTATCATCCATGCTGAGGATTACAGCCTGTCAGGTAAGGGACAGATCAATGCCGGCAAGATGTCTACAAAACTCGGACTGAGTGGTATCCCCGCCCTGGCTGAAGAGATCGTAATCTCGCGAGACATTATGCTGGCTGAGAATCTGAAATGTCATCTTCATATTGCTCATATCTCTACGGCACGTGCTGTTCAGATGGTTAGAGAAGCCAGGACCAGAGGTCTGAATATAACAGCTGAAGTAACGCCTCACCACCTCCTATTGACCGAAGAGGCCTGTGTTAATTATGATACCAATACCAAGGTCAAACCTCCACTAAGAACAGAGAAAGACAGACAGGCTTGTATTGAAGGCCTTCTGGACGGGACGATTGATTTTATTGCTACCGATCATGCCCCTCATTCAGATTTCGAGAAAGAAAAGGAATTCAGCATTGCACCTTTTGGTATCAATTCACTTGAGACCTCTTTTGCCTCTCTCTATACCGGGCTGGTAATGAATAAGATCATCGATCTCCATTTCCTGATACAGAAACTCTCCACATCACCCGCCCAATTTCTTGCCCTGAATTGTGGTGAAGTTTCTAAAGGCAAAGACGGAGATTTGACAATAGTTGACCTTGATGCTGAGATAACCTTTACTCCAGAGAATATGCTCTCAAAAGCCAATAATACACCTTACATCAATAAGACACTAAGGGGAATGATCGTAAAGACTATCTGCAACGGTAGAGTAACCTGGAATAGTGATAGCAAATAATCGGAACGTGTAATGAACACAACAAAAAAAGAGTATAGCAATGTTCAGGTCAAGCAGAAGATTCGACTCAACAAGTGCTATTTCTTACTTGAGACCGAAAACCATCAGACCTCTCCTTCTGCTGGGCAATTCTATCTGCTTAGACCAGAGAGAGAACAGAACAGTATCTTACATATCCCTGTCAGTATCTTTGACCGAACAGAAAACGAGCTTCGCTTTCTAATCAAGATAGTAGGAGTTGGAACGGAAGCTCTCGGTGAACTCATTACCGGTGACAGGTTAAAGATTCTCGGCCCCCTGGGGAACGGATTCAAGATTACTGAAGGGAAAAAGACACTTCTTGTTAGTGGTGGGATAGGCTATGCCCCACTTTATCTTCTAAAGAAAGAGTTAATGTATGCAGGAAATCAGGTAGTTTGCCTGCATGGTGGAAGAACTACAGAAGATACATTCGAGGCTGACCTGACCTGCACTGAAGATGGTTCATCAGGTTTAAAGGGAATGGTTACCGAATACCTGCTCAAGTTTCTTGAAGAGAATGCCAAATCGAGAGAGCAGCAGTTCGATATGATCTACTGTTGCGGTCCTGAGAAAATGATGCAGGCCGTTTATCTACTCGCTTCCCGATTTGATATCCCGGTGCAGGTTTCTCTCGAAGAATATATGGCCTGCGGAATGGGTGTTTGTCTTGGATGCGCAGTGAAGGTTAGAACTGATGAAGAGAAGAAAGAGTATAAGACTGTCTGTAATGATGGTCCCGTCTTTCCGGCAAACAAGGTAGTATGGGATGAATAGACTGGAAACTGCTCTCGGAAAGATTGTATTGAAAAATCCGGTTACTGTCGCCTCTGGAACTTTTGGACCAGAATACGGGAATCTTTTCGACCTTAACCGGTTGGGTGCTGTGGTTACTAAAACCATCACACTGCAGCCCAAAGAGGGAAATCCTCCACCTCGTTTATACGAAACTCCCTCGGGACTGCTTAACTCAATCGGGTTACAGAACCCCGGCCTGGAATATTTTGTTAATCACTCTCTTCCTCAATACTTGGAACTCCTCTCCCAGGATGGAGCAGATGTTACGCCTCTCATAGTCAGCTTCTCGGGCGCTTCTATATCTGAGTTTGTCGATATCATGATACGTCTGGAATCGGTCGATGGCATTGCCGGATACGAGATAAATGTCTCATGCCCTAATGTCGAAAAAGAGGGATTGAGTTTCGGAGTCGATGCCCGGGCTGTTTATGAACTGACAAAAGAGCTGAAGAAAAACCAGAAGTCAATGAGGGAACTTATAATCAAACTGAGCCCCAATGTAACCGATATAGTAGAAATTGCCCGTGCTGCAGACGAAGGTGGATGCGACTCACTGGCCCTGATCAATACTCTGTTGGGAATGGCTATTGACTGGAGAAGTGGAAAGGTTCATTTAAAGAAAGGTTTTGGTGGTTTGAGCGGACCTGCTATCAAACCCGTTGCTCTCTATAATGTCTATAGAGTTGCGAAAGCGATAGATATCCCGATACTGGCCATGGGTGGCATAACAACCTGGCAGGATGCTCTGGAATTCTTCTATGCAGGAGCAAGAGTAGTTGCAATTGGAACGGCTAACTTCATCAATCCGTTATCTACAATAGAAATCATTGACAGATTAGAAGGCTACCTGAAGAATAACAGCTCTGATTTAGATTCGCTGATCGGTACGGTAAAGATATAAAATGGACCAGGGAGTGAAGATACTTCTACATGCTGAGTTACCCTAGTCTAAATCTGAGATTCTAATAAAAGGTACATAATAGGAGTGGAAATGAAAGTTAAGAGCAAAATAATGGACCAAGCTGCTATTCAGAGAGCTTTAAAACGAATGGCACATGAGATTATCGAACATAACAAAGGGCTGGAAAATCTTTATCTTATAGGTATAAGAACCCGTGGTGTACCCATTGCTAATCGCCTTGCTGAATATCTGAAAGAGATAGAGAAAAAGGAAGTACAGGTAGGTATTCTTGATATAACACTCTACCGTGATGATCTGACTACCATCTCACATCAGCCAGTGATAAAAAGCACCCAGATTGATTTTGCCATAGAAAATACTGATGTCATACTATGTGATGATGTCTTGTATACAGGAAGAACTGTCAGGGCAGCGATAGATGCCCTTCTCGACTTTGGCAGACCTAATACTATTCAGTTATGTGTGCTCATTGATCGAGGACATCGGGAGCTACCTATCAAGGCCAACTATGTCGGCAAGAATGTCCCTACAGCTAAAGAAGAGATCATCAAAGTCAATTTCGCCGATACAGATGAAGAAGATAGTGTTTATATCAAAGCGAGATAGGTCTTTATATGACATTCTGGGAAAAGTACTATCAGGCGACAAAAAGAAATGCCAGTTTTGTCTGTGTGGGATTAGATTCTGATCCCGATTTACTGCCTGAACATATAAAAATCGGTATCGACCCACTCTGGGAGTTCAACAGAGCAATCATTAACACAACAAGCAGCAGAGCAGCCGCTTATAAACTTAATTTTGCTTTCTATCTGGCTGCAGGCAGGAAGGGGTTAGAAGCCCTGGACAAGACCATCTCTCATATCCCGGAATACATACCGGTGATAATAGACTGTAAAGTTGGTGATATAGCCAATACGATGAACCGATACGCAAGGGCCTTCTTCAACGAGATGAAAGCAGACGCTATTACAGTCAATCCCTTGATGGGAGAGGATGTCATTACTCCGTTACGTGCGTATAAAGACAAACTCTCTTTTATACTGGCAGTTACATCTAATCCAACAGCATCTGACTTTCTCAAAAAGAATGCTCTCTACAGAACGATAGTGGAAAAGATTGCCGAATGGGGTTCAGAACAATTCGGAGCAGTTGTCGGTGCTACAAATCCCGGGGAGTTGAGTGAATTACGTAAGATGCTACCTGAAACCCTCTTTCTCGTTCCCGGAATTGGAGCACAGGGAGGAGATATTGAAGTAGTAATGAAAGAGGGGACAGCAAAGAGAAGCGACCCTCGTATGTTGATCAATTCTTCAAGGGGAATAATCTTCAGAGAGAAGGGAGAAAACTTTGCCGAAGCTGCAGCCGAAGCAACTGAAGAATTGCGTATATCGATCAACCAGTACCTCTGATATACTCCTGCCTGATTAGTTTTTTAAACAGTATAGCAGTTCAGAGAGGAATATGAAGAAAACACTCTTTGCCATACCTGTAGTATTTTTATTACTCTTCTTCTATATTCCTCTAATAACCATATTGAGAGAAGCCTTCCTGACCGATGGGCAGATAAGTCTGCAAAATTTCACCGACCTGCTAACTAGTTCTTATCACAGGTATGTTATAATTTTCACCATCAAGCAGGCTCTAATCAGTCTATTCTTTACCCTGCTTCTTGGTATCCCGGCAGGCTATATATTCACCCGCTTCTCTTTCCCTGGAAAGAGTATTATCAGACCTCTCTTTCTTATTCCTTTCGTTTTACCGAGTATAATCGTTGCTCTCGGGTTCATTCTCCTCTACGGTCAGAATGGTTATATCAATCAACTACTCGGCAGATTCAATCTCAATATCCGGATCCTCTACCGTCTGGAAGCAATCATTCTTGCACACAGTTTCTATAATTTCCCCATTGTCCTGAAATTCGTCAGTGATGCCTGGCAGAGGATTAACAGAAATTATATTGCAGCAGCCCGAACCCTGGGTGCGAGTAAGCTGAGGATATTTTTCCGTATCACTCTCCCCTCTCTACTCCCCTCGATTATCAATGCCTCTGTTCTCGTTTTCATCTACTGCTTTATGAGTTTCGGGATAGTCCTCGTACTTGGTAGCGTTAACTATACAACCATAGAGGTCAATATCTACATTCTGATAAACAATCTTATACGTTTCCCGCTTGGTATGGCCTTAGGGTCTATTCAACTGATCTTTTCACTGATTTTTCTATTTCTTGCACTCAAAAGCAATAGTTATTACATCAAACATCTCAATCTTCTTGATGTTATCTCAAAGAGAGATAACTTGATACCCCTGTTCAGATTGAGAGGCTCTTCTTTGGGAAGAAATATAGCAAGATTGATCAGTACAGCCTATCTGCTCTTTCTGATCGTAATAATCACAGGACCTCTGCTGGCCATACTGCTCTTTGGTATTTCTGCAAACCTCCAAAATGGAGTTGCGGAAACCGGAGTTATCAGCTCAGTTTTTGCCTACAATCAGATACTCGGTTCTTCTGTTGCTACTGCCCTCTACAACTCAGCTCTTATCGCTTTTTCTGCTGCATCGCTTACAGTAATACTATCTCTTATGCTGACTCAGGGTGTAATCTTTCTGGAAAAGGAATTGAACCGCCCTTCTCTGGCTGGTTTACTTGAATTTCTTATTATAATCCCTCTGGTCGTTTCACCGGTTACTTTCAGTCTTGGTTACCTTCGTTATATCCATTTCGGAGTAGTCGATATCAATCGTTTATTACTGATTATATTTGCACATACTGTCATAGCCATCCCATTCATCTCCAGGATTGTATTGCAGGCTGTCAGAAATATACCTGAAAGCCAGACTCAGGCAGCGAGAACTCTTGGAACTGGCAGAACAGGGATCCTCTTCCGTGTTATTCTTCCTCAGATAAAGACGCGAATACTGCTGGCTTTCTCGTTTGCCTTTGCCATATCACTGGGAGAACTGGGAGCAGTGATGATGCTCGGACGTAGTTATGTCACCATACCTATGGCAATATATAGATTCATAGGAGCCAGAAGACTCGTTCCGGCCGTTAATATGGGAATACTGCTCCTTGTAGTAACATTTGCTTTCTTCTTTCTGATCGAGAAACTATCCGAACAGCAAGGAGAGAAACTGAGTTAAAGGATAGCATCATAAGTTACTAAAAGAGATACAAGAGACTGACTGCCATTACTGCCATACCGGCTATGAGTCCGTATATGGAGAGATGCAATTCACCATATTTCTGGGCAGCAGGGAGTAACTCGTCAAAAGAAATATAGACCATAATACCACCAACCATGGCAAAGATCACACCAAATAGGGTATCGGATAAAAAGGGCATGAGGATCAAGAAACCGACAATAGCACCAATTGGCTCTGCCAGACCGGAGAGGAAGGAATAAAGAAAGGCTTTCTTTTTACTTCCTGTTGCATAATAGATTGGAATCGATACGGCTATACCTTCGGGAATATTGTGCAGGGCTATAGCTATGGCAATTGCAACACCCAATGCCGGTTCCTGCAGAGCGGCAATGAAAGTTGCCAGCCCTTCGGGGAAGTTATGAATAGTAATGGCCAGGGCGGCAAAGATCCCCATTCTATGCAGGTTATGAGCATCGAAGGGGATATTACCCTCTTTGTCAGTTCTCTCAGGTTGCGGTATGCCTTCTCTGGTTTCAAATCTCTCACTGCTCTCCTCATCGATAATCTTCTCTATCTTATCTACCTCTTCTACTTTTTGGAATTCGTGAGGATTCTCAAAGGTGGGGATGACTTTATCGATGATGGCAATGAGGAAGATACCGACGAAGAAGGAGATCACTGTCAACCAGGAACCAGACGACTTACCAAGTTCAGCTACCAGTGTTTCATTCGCTTTAGGAAAGATCTCTATCATCGAGACATAGACCATAACCCCGGCTGAAAAACCAAGGGTAACAGCCAGAAATTTTGTATTTGTTCTCTTAGTAAAAAAAGCCAGAAAACTCCCTATTCCGGTAGCTAATCCGGCACCGAGAGTCAACAGGAAAGCCAATAATACATTGTTATCCACTAACTTCCTCTCTGCTACTATTTATCTTTTTTCCCGTGAGCCTTTAATATCTTCTCGAGTTTCTCGGCATCGTATTCATAAGTTTTATTACAATAATGACATTTTACCGGTACGGTTTCTCCCTCACCGATAATTTCAGCCAGTTCATCTTTGTTAAGGAGCATCAGCCCTTTCTCGAACCGCTCTCTGGAACAATCACAATAGTATTCGGTCCTCAATTCTTTAGTAGTCTTGTGTTCGATTCCTTTCAGTATCATTTTCCTCATTATCTCTTCGATCGTCATTCCCATTTCCAGAAGGTCGATAATCTCGGGTAGCTTTTGCATGTTGCTTTCCAGATGATTTATCGTCTCTTCAGTAGCTTCCGGCATTAGTTGAACGATGAAGCCGACCGCATTTTTGATCGAACTGTCATGGTTGAGTATTACGCTTGCTCCTACAATCGATGGGATCTGTTCTGATACCGACAGATAATAAGTTATATCGCGAGCGATCTCTCCAGTAATGAGCTTAGTACTTCCATTATAAGGAGCCTTCATTCCGACGTCTCTTACAACATTCAACAGCCCGTGTTGCAGTACTTTCTTCATCTCTTCCCTGATCTTCTTGTTCATAGAGACCGGATCTGAGAAGTCAGTAGTGTTGATTTTGTCCTCGAACGTCATATGAGGATATCCTTTTACTTTTCCTTTATTATTGGCTGTAACAATGAGATAGTTTTTCGGGTTACTCCCTTCAACTTTCAGAGTAACAAGATAATTATCCTCTTTCAAATCGTATCCAAAAAGTAGGCCGGCAGCAAGAAACTTGGCAAAAATTACCGATTTGACAGGAGAAAGCTTATGTATCTTCTTTCCCTCTTCTGCAGTATTTGCTATATCAGCTGTCAAAAACCTCAGCTCTCCGTTACTACTCATACCTTTAGTAAGTCTGTCAGCCACATTACCTCCCTGATTAGCTCATTTATCTCTAACATAATATAATGAGATAAAAAGGCAAGGAAATTGACTAACTCTTCTTTTGAGTAAAGCTTCTACCAGTGAGAAAAACAGGCTCTCAGACTGTTTTATTGAAAAAAATCTCAAAAACTGTTTGACAAGAAAACCGCACTCTTAGATATGGAGATGAAACGCGGGGGCGTAGTTCAGTTGGTTAGAACGCCTGCCTGTCACGCAGGAGGTCGCGAGTTCGAGTCCCGTCGCTCCCGCCATTTCCCTTTCCCACCAAACAATCAGATGTTTCTTTCCTGCAGTCCTCCTGTTACTCGAGAATCAGCATCTTGTTAACTTTCGTATCATTATCAGTCTCGATACGATAGAAATATACTCCTCGACCGACAGTATTACCCCTGTTATCTTTTCCGTCCCAGGAAATCTCATGTTTACCCTGCGGGTATCTTGCTTCGTTGATATTTTTTATGAGTTGTCCCTTAATATTGAACAGATCGATCTTAACAGAAGAGGGGGATTGCAGGCTGAAGCGTATATTCACCTTCTCTGCACCTCTCTCTCTTCTCAGTCTGACCGGGTTAGGGAAATGACTCAGAGTCAATTCTGATATGGTCTCCGGTATATCGATTGACTGATCATCGAGAGTTCCTTCAGCAAGATATAGATCTCCCCCTTTGAAAAAGGAGCCTTCTTCTCTGTTATAAACTGCCAGGGTTACAAGGTCTCCGATTTTACTGATTCCCAGCTTACTTCTTCTACTCGAAAAATTGTCCGGTTCTGGTATCTCATGCATCCAGACATACTCATCCATCAGATAACCATCCAGGTTATAGAAATTGATACTGAGTATCTGATCAGATTCGTCAGCAGCCCAGATAATAGATTCACCGTCGAAGGTGAGTGCTTGTTGCCTGTTGGGGAGATTCCTTTCGGCAAATAGCAGGAATTGATCTTCAGTTATACTGTACTTGACTATTGCTTTATCAGAAGAGTCCGGATGATTTTCTACGAGTATGTAAAGTCCGTCATCAAGGTGAAGCATATCGATTATGAACAGATTATCAGATGGTAGATCCACTATCTGGAAGTTATTCCCTGTATCATCAGAGAGAGAGATGGTATTTCCGGCGATAATAGCAATTCGATGTTCGTAAACCTTCAGGTGTAGATTGGAAAAGTAATCATACCCATAATTCTCGAAAACAGTCAGGAATACATCTCCATCTTGTTTCAGACACTGAAACATTGGGGGTTCCTGTATAGCATCGAGAAAATCACCTCCATGAATATCGGGAGGAGATAAATCAGGTAACCTTTTATCATGATAATAATCCTTATTATATCCTGTCGGATTATCGCTATGCCGGCCAAAGAGATAGTTTTCCAGATCCCAGATACCGGTATCATAATCCTGAGTTCCACTTCTACGAATAAAACCGACCCTGCGGGAAGCAAAGCCACCGAAGAGACGTACATCACCACGCAAATAGGTTATCGTCGGTGCTTCGTGTGGATTGGGGATTTCGGGTGTATAAGGTGCTCCGGGAGCAAAGGTCAAACCGGGTTCAGGCCATAGGGGATTATACCATGGATAGTCGAGACCTGGAGGCCATGGATTATCGGGAGTAGTGGGATAATGCCTCAGATGCAGATCAATATTACTGTAGAACTCTCCTTCCCATTCCTGTGCCGGGGTAGACCCCTTAGGATGCTGATACTGGAAGGAAAAGATGCCTGCATCGACAGGATCCTCATCATCAGAACCTCCGGCTACCAGATATCCATAGATAAACACATCGTCGGTGTTGGGCTTATAGCGGAGCGAATCTTCAGGGTGACGATATCCATACTGCACATATATAGATTTTTCAGAGATCAGACCCAGACAATCTGTATTGTTAATCGGATATTGAGGAAATCCCGGCTGGTCTGGATCACCACCGTCGGGTGGATTTCCCGGAATGGTATTCGTGTAAGTCAGATCATCTTTTATATAGATACTGTGAGAACTGCCCCAGGTCTGTTTTCCTGCGACATTACCCGATATCCATAATTCATAAGGAACCCAGACAGATTGATTGTTTATCATCCCTGTAGGGCCGATTGTCCATACAGTATCTATCACGGTAACATCATTAGTAGCTATCTGATTCCCTATGGGTCCGTAGGGTGGATAAGAATCATAAACGGGATACTGGATAGTCTCCTCTTCTACTATAAATCCGATCCAGGATTCAAAATGAGAACCATCGATAGTAACAAAAGCTATTCTATCGTCATGTTCAATATTTCCGAATGGCCTCAACCCATTGGCTCTGATCAAATCTGCTGATAGATTGTTCTTTAACTCAGGATATTGTTCGATCAAACCACCCTGGAAAATCTGCTCCTCCGGATAATCAGTCCCTCCACCGGGAAAGACCCTGATTACTCCTGACGTTGTTACGATATCCTCAAATAGTGGCCAGCCTTCGTTTGGCCCGCCACCTATTTGTCTGATCCAGATATCAGTATTGGAATGGACCGGTCCATTGACAATATCAGCACCAAAGAATCGAATACTACCCGGAGTATCGTCGAGACCGATATATTTATCGTAATATAGATGATTATCAAACGATTCCGACCTGTATCCATTAGCTGAAAGTAGCATAAGATTTTCTTCGAATATGTCCACAGCAGTTCGATTATAAGTATTAGAACTGACAGTTGATGTTTCGATCAAATTGCCATTCTCATCGATCTCTGCCAGGAAAAGTGACGAGGTGAAATCACCGATTTCATTATCGATCGAGGGATAGAGTACATAGACCGTTCCGTCCGACAAAACTTCCAGTGTCGGCTCACCAAGCTGAACCTTACTATCATACTGATCGATTATCAGATAATCGATATTTTGTAATGATTCGGTTGTCCTGGCATAGATAACCGAAAAGTTTTCTTCATCCTGCTCCAGATAGGCAAGATGGATAATATCACCTGCTCTACGAATCCCGTTCTGACCGGCAAAATGAGCCTTACCATCTTCCAGATTGATCTGAACGGGTTCACCAATTTCTGCCGGTAGAGCTGTCAACAAAATAGACAGGATAGTTAAGATGATACCTATACGATATATCGCCTTCATTGATACCTCCCTTTTAGTTGTTATTATCAGTATCTCCCATAATTTAGAGCATTATGTGAACCTGAATCACAAAATGTTTCATTTATTTTACCCTTTCATTACAACTAATTACAGCTATGATTATAGTCTATTTTTGTGCAAGATTTATTCCAATTTGTTTCTTAATTCATTCCTCTCCTTTTATTATCTCTCAAATCCTATTTAATGAAGGTACACCTTCCTGTGGCAACGGTTTCCCCGTCGAGTTGGAGTTTGTAGAGATAGAAACCCGTGCTGACTACTCTACCCTGTTCATCAGTCCCATCCCAGAAAGCTTCATATTCTCCAGGTGAGGCAAAGGCATTGAATACCTTTCTAACGAACTGCCCTTTCAGATTATAGATAGTCAAATCTACCTGTGCAGGTTCCGGCAATTCGAAACTGATAGTAGTCCCCATCCCTTTTCTGCCACCCCCTCTTACGCTTCTCAAACCGGTAGCCGGGTTGGGAAAATTATGCAGCTTATAATCATCTTTCGTTACTTGATAGACATTTTCTTCGGGGGTATCGATATTCAGGAAGGGGTTCCATTCATAAGCACCGATATCGATACTGTTGCCAAAGATACGGGGATTACCTGCGAGGTCATACTCGGGGAAGGCGAAATCATCGATATCGAGTGTGCCGGCATTAATTGCCGGTGAAGATTCCGACAGCATATAGGGATAGAGAGAATCGAGCTCTCCCATCCAGAGTGGGTCGGTATCGATATTACCCTCCCCCCAGTTCACTATGTTCAGGTCTGAGAGGTTATGTATCCCATCCAGCCCGTTCTCGATCAGAGAGTGTTCGACCGAGAGGATATTGGGATAATATGTATAATAAGGATGCGGATCGGCTATAACAATCTGATGGGGGGTATTACCATAGATGATCGAGTTGTAGATCTCCAGTATGCTGGACCACTTCAAACTTACTGCTCCAATATTAGGTCCAGCAACGACAGTGTTGTTGCCGATAGTGCAGTTTATCATCCTGACATAAGCATCCGTTATCTGAACTGCACTGCCCCGAACAGTCAGCAACCATTCCGGATCTGTATTATCCATTATGCAATCGGTGATTTCCCAATTGGCTAGAACACAGACGAATCCTTCAGGGGGATATCCAGATAAGGCAGGCCCGGTAACAGCGAGTCCACCACCACAATTTAATGTACTATAGTAATCTTCGGGTACACTTTTTAATATTCTGACGTTTTCTGCATAGAACCGGAATTTATCTAACCCCAGGCCGGTCCCGATCGACATCGCTCTAAAGCCTCTACTGTTAACAATAGCCAGATCTTGAATGTATATCTTATCTCCGTAGTGACAGCTTACAGCGCTATGTCCGCGAGAATGCGGTTCGATAATATCGATATTCTTCAGTACAAAGTCGGATGCAAAATACATAAATAGAGATGTACGTATGGTCTGAAATTGCTGTGCGCCGCCGTTAATGAGCGTGAAGTTCTCCAGGCGGAAATTTCTGACAAAATCGGGTATATTATCAGGGTAGTAATCGAATGAAGTGACTGCTGAGAAGTGCCAGCTTTCGTGTTCGGCATCGAGGATGGTCGATTCTTTATCTACTCCGATGATATTGACATTATCACGGATATGAACCGGGAAGAACTGGCCGTTCAGAGAGGAGGAATAGATCCCTTCGGCAACGTGAACAGTGCGGGGATTATCAGGATTGGAGGCGATATGAATCATAGCGTGGACGAAGGTTTTAAGAGGTTCTTCGGGGGTAAGACCACTGTTCCCGTCACAACCATCGGGACTGATATAGAGGTCTGCATCGATTGGAACGATCTTGCCGTTTTTGACTGTCAGGCTGAAATCGTCGGGAACACGGTCATATATAAAGGTAAAGAAGAATCTGCAGGGATCAGCAACAGTCAAAGTATCGATAATTATAGCTGATTGAGCTCTACTTGTTATATGAATATCACTTCCAGTCCATCCGGCATAATTCAGATAGATACTGTTCAACTCATCAGCAGAGAATTCCAGATCACCATAATCAAATATAATAACTCCCCCGCCAGATCTTAACGACTTGTTGTAGCGGATTACATTCCTTTTCAAAAGAGGATTGGCATTTTCCTTGGCTAGTATACCTCCAGCTCCGCTTTTCGAGATGTTATCCTCAATGATACAGTATTGAATAACGGGAGAGGAGTTACCGGCCAGGTGTATTCCCCCACCGTAGTATTGCCAGTCTATATTATCAATCTTCCCGTTCCTTATGGTAAATCCGGAAAGAACGGCATTACGGCTCTCATTCTGATCGAAGGTGACTACTGTACCTGCAGCGTTACCGTCGATAACAGTTTCACTGATAATGTTCTCATCACCACCCGGTTGATAAAGACTGGTTATGGTAATATTTTTACCCTGAAAATTGATGTTTTCGTAATATATACCGGGATAGACGATGAGTGTATCTCCATGCTGTGCTGCTGCTATCCCTTCCGAGATAGCGGTAAAATCTCCCGTCCCGTCCTGCCTGACGGTGTAAGCTGCAGAATAAAGAGAGCAGTTCAGTAGCCAGAGCAGGGCAATAATGATAACAACAGTCATTCTATTCATAGCTTTATTCTCCTTGAGAGTCTAAGAAAGCGGAGTTGTGACTCTCTATATTATATACTTCATAACTCCGCCGGATTAAGAGTTAAATTTTCTTACTTTTCACTACCACCAGCCAATCGTTCATCTGACCAGCAACATCTTTTTCGTTTGAGTTTCGTGTTCCGAGGAGAGTTTATAGAAATATATCCCGGAACCGACAAGCTTGCCCTGCTCATCTCTGCCGTCCCAGTATACCGTGTGCCTGCCGGCTGTTGCTTCACCTTCGAATAATCTCTTCACTCTCTGACCGCGGATGTTATAGACGGTCAGGTTGACAGCGGCATTTTGCGATACATGGTAAGAGATAGAGGTACCGGCACTGCGGGAAGAGGAGGCTGGTAGGAAGGGATTGGGGTGATTCTGCGAGAGCACGATCTCCGGACGGGTGGCAATACCTTCCGGCAATTCGTCAGCATTATCCAATCTGACTACAGTGAATTTCTGCCGGCCCGGTCGCAGTAAGCGTGGTGAATATTCACCCGTTGCTTCGTTACGGACACTGGCAACCGGAATCATCTCCAGACTGCGATTACCTTCACGAACAACAGCAAAGCTGATCTCACTCTCCAGGTGTTCCGGGGTAACATAAGCCTGAATCTCTACCGGATAAGCCAGCACTTTGCTGGCGCCGATACATTCATCATCGGCATAGATACCAACTTCCAGCACATCGTCATCGTTCTCGATACTCATGATGAAATAAGACTCGTAATCGGGACCCCGTTCGAAGACGAAGAATTCCGGATCAGGTTTACGTCTCGGCTCGATATCGTCGCCAATTGTGTCGATATCAACACCTTCCGGGATATTCCAGTTGAAAGTAAGGTCCTCATCCGTTTCGAAAATATACATCTTCCCGTATTCGACCATACACTCTTCATAACCATCTTTGATCCAGCCCTGTTCGCTTCTGTGCATCGACCAGCGTTCAGCCTGGATACTGCTTATCGGACTGTCTCCCTGAAAATCGATTATCGATTCGAAAATCCATTGAGTTGCCGGTATGAAGTAACCTCGCCAGTTTTCCCGGCCGGCAAAGATCTGTACCGGATAGTCCAGTTCGATACGGTCGCCCTGGATGGGAAGATATTGAGGGAGATTTTCTACCCGAAGCTTATAGCCGAGATCGCTGCGAAAACTCTCTAAGTTGTAGAACCACCATTGTCCATTTATCCATTCCATGCTCGTCTCTTCATGGATAACTCGAACCACATTTCCCTCTATGGATGCCAGGACATCTGGTGCAAACTGATAGCCCTGTTCATCACGCAGGAGCCGGGGGAACGATTCCCAGAAATAGGCTGTTGGAGTCAGGTCAGTAATGAATACCTTCAGATCCTGTGTGCTCGGATAGGCCCCCATGTCCATTCTCGTTCCGTCAGGATCACTGCTGTAGGGGCATTCCGGCCAGATAATCCCGTCACCATTGAAATCGGGGTCTCCCGCATCGATGCAGGGTGAAGTCCATTCAAGGCGGAAATCCATCCTTGCCGGATCGTAAAACAGCGGATCTTCATCGATATTACCCGTTCCGAGCCAGCCACCTTCGATATTCGAATAGGTTACCGTTATGTCCGGTGTTCCGACCTCGTTGATTTCTATATTGTTTAACCGGACTATCGAGTTCCTCAACTCAAGCTCTCCCATAGCATAAATACCGATATTGTTCTGGGCAATCGTAGCATTGTCGATCTGTACCAGTGTCGGACTATCGATAAACACACCGATCTCATTATCGCTGATCTCCGTTCTGAAGAGATAAACGGGGAATCTCCAGCTAGCTGATGTTCTGATCCCCTGGTAGTTACCTTTGATCAGCGATTCGGTAATCGTGCCTATACTCTCATCCATCGATATTCCTGTCCCAGAGCTTCCCTGATAGTTGAAGCCTATTATCCGGCATTTGTGAAGTGAGATATAGGAATCGTTAGCCCAGATACCATCATTAAAGATGTTGACCTGTTCATCGAAAATAAAGGAAATACCGGCTATCTCGACAGGATATTCGGTATTACCGCTCTGGTATATATGTAATAGTCCAGTTATGGCTGTATCGAATATGTGACTCTCTTCGCCTGTGATCGTGTAATTGCTGGACAAGAAAACGGAAAACCCTCTGTTATAGGTCAGATTTTCTGCATAGATACCGTCATATACCAGGATGGTGTCTCCTGCAGCGAGGCCCTGATGATCGAAGGCATCCTGAATAGCCCCGAAATCGGGATTATGGGCCGGATCAAGACTGACTGTCCAGGTTACTCCGAAAATATAGCCTGGTAACATCAACAATATTGCAGACATAGTATATATAATCGCTCTCATTATTTCTCCTCCTTGAAAAAATTACTATTTGCTATCCTCTAATAATTATCATCTCAGATATTCTTGTATAGGGGATACTAACCTCTCTACCATCCATACCTCACTGCCCAGGTAGAGAGGTAATTCCGAGCGAAACGATTCTGACCAAGAAATAAGAACTTCAATCGACATAAGAGATATACGATGTACCGATCGATAACAATAGAGCAAGTCGTTATAAATAAGCAGGCAAGTGCAATGTATGTATGTATGTATGTATGTATGTATGTATGTATGTATGTCGTGCGTGTGATCTCATTTGTTGTCTCCTGATGCCTTCAAGTTTATTTTATTAACCTTGTTAGATAATTCTCAACAGTTATTCATTTGTCAAGAACTTTTATCATATATTCTAAAACAAAATATTAATCTTGACAGTGATTTGTAAAGCAAGTCTTTCAGCAGAGTGTACTCGACGAATCAGGAATGATTACAGGGAGAATCCCTGAAAATATGATGCTTAAAGGATACCCTCAGAGGAGCAAGGTAGTCGGCACCTGACCGACTCCGTTGCTCCCCAGAGGTTTTTTTCTGGTAGAGCTCTATGACTGGTAACAAAAAAAGAGGGACAGTTAGATCTGCCCCTCCGGTTATTTTATGATTTCAGTATATCCAGAACTTATTTGAGCAAGAGCATTTTCCTGGTATGAACACTATCCTCGGTTTGCAGGCGATAGAAATAGATACCGCTGCTAATCCTGTTGTTATCGACTGACCTAGCATTCCAGACTACCGAGTGTTCCCCACTGGTAAGCAGATCATCGACAATAGTAGCGACTTTTTGTCCGGCGATATTGTAGATAGTCAGTTTGACCTTCTGATCCGCGTTAAGTGAGAATCTGATCGTCGTTTCGGGGTTGAAGGGGTTGGGGTAATTACCGTGCAACTCAGTAACAGACGGTGATGTTACAGTATCTTCTGCAGAGACGTTCGTAATGTTAAAGTTAAGTTCTTCACTGAAAGGTGAAGCAACAAAAGCACCATCAACAGCCTGTACTCGCCAGTAATAAGTTCCTTCCGGTAACCCGTTCATAACAAATTCGGTATTAACACCCATATTACCGCGCGTGGGTATTTTACGGAAACCGGTATCCAGATTGGACATAGATGAGAGGATATCCTCACCTCCGCTATAGGTTCCTATAGAGAGATTATATGTTATTGCTTCATCTGGTGTTTCTTCATCAGTAGCGGCCATCCAGCTGAAGCTTACCGAACATTCACTTACTAGGACTTGCATATCATCGGGAACTGTAGGCGGAGTATTGGCAATGAACTCATTGGAACCTGTACTATTGCGATAAATTTCAGTGATGGCACCCTGCGGCGAACTTCCTGTGAGGAGGATATCGAGATCTCCGTCATTATCAAAATCAGCCCAGGCAGTCGAACTGGTATTAAGAGGAATCAAGCCTGCATTGACCGGTAAAAACAGGCCGTTAATATTACGAAAGACCGCAGAGGTATTGAACCCTGTCAGCATAACATCGAGAGCTCCATTCTGGTCAAGATCGCCCCATCTGGCAGAACCGAGAGCTACACCCGGCAGATCTGCATCTATATCGGTAAATGTTTCATCACCATTATTTCTATAAATCCTGCTAATCAGGCCTTGTGGAGAGTTTCCTGCCAGCAGGATATCGACAAAACCGTCGTTATTATAATCACCGATATCAACAGCAGCACCCGAAACTCCTGGCAAGCCGGTATTAGCCTGATAGAAGCTACCCTCGCCGTCATTAATGAATATGTCGGCCAAACCACCCTGATTAGTAGATCCGGCAAGGACCAGATCGAGCAAGCCATTATTATTGATATCAGCCCATACGGCATCCCCGAGCGCCATATCTGGCAGATCGGGTGTATCTATAGGAATAAAACTGCCATCTTCATTGTTTTGATAAAGAGTAGTGAGAAAACCGTTAACAGAATCACCGAGAATAAGAATGTCGAGCCATCCGTTATTATTATAATCTCCCAGAGCTATAGCTCCATTTTGAACACCGGTTAATCCGACATCTAATTCTGAAAAACTATCATCGGTATTATTAATAAATATACTGGCAATCAATTGATTTGTGGTATCTCTGCCTGTGATAACGATATCAAGATAACCATTATTAGTAAGATCTCCCCAGGCAGCCGTAGAATTACTGAGCTGGGGTAAATCGAGTCCAATATCGACAAAACCTTCTGATCCCACATTCTGGAATACCTTACTGATACCGTTTCCAGTAACGAGAAAATCGAGAAATCCATCATTGTTGAAATCACCCCAAACACCATCCCCGTGGGCAACACCGGGCAAATCCAGATTCAGGGGTGCAAAATGAGCAGTTGTAAAGCTATATGTATTAGACCAGTCGCTATATTCAGAACCGTCTGAAGACCTTACACGCCAGTAATAGCTGACTTCCACATCCAGGGTCACACCTGGCTGGTAAGTTGTGTTCATAACATAGAGGTTTTCATCGATCAATTCTTCGAAATCTGCATCGTGACCCAATTGGAAATGATAGAACTCTGCAACATTGACATTACCCCAGGAGAAAGTCGGTGTCGTGGAGATATCCATAGCCTGATCCTCGGGTTGCTGTAAAAGTGGGGCATTGAGATCACCGATCATGGTGACGGAAAACGTTATGGTCTCCCCCGGGGCACCGACAGAATGAATGTTTAAACCAGCAATGCCTCCGTTACCGAGAAAGCTGACCGGATTTGTCGTGTAGTCATTGATCTCAGTCCTGCCGTTATATGCACTGTAATGTGCCAGGTTAACCGTTCCGTTGGAAGTTGGAGTTCCGTTATGCCTGTAGAGATAGACTTCATCTGGTGGGCCGTCAGCATTTCCATCAAATCTGCTGTCTATTCTGTAAACCAGCAGGCCAGTCCCGGGAAGCGTCGATTCATAAAATCCTGTCTGTCTTCTGTATTCCAGAATGAAGAATTCGTAATTCGAATAGGGAGACTCGATCATATATACGTTGTTACCAGCTGAGGTTAGAGGTTCGAGAGTATATGTTCCTGACGAAGTAATTTCCGGAATATCCGAGATCCAGTTTTGCTGGGCATATTTATACTTCATCCAGGCACCCATATGAACGAATCCGGAGGCCATGAGATCCCAGGGCCCTACCGGTGTCATACCGGTCGAATTGTAATGATAGAGATCTGGAGCTCCCAGAGTATGGAACATTTCATGGCTCAAAGTCGAAGCGCTGCTCTGATTTTCGGGCTGGAAAGTATAGTCCCAGACTCGCAAACCGTGGATTGTAACATTGAAAGAATAGAGTACCCAGCGATGTGCCCAGAGAAGCTCTGCCCAATTGCCAGAACTTCCCCTGATGATAAAACTCACATTATCAACATTTCCGTCACCATCAGCATCGATCACCATATTCGTAGGAACTTCAGGTTCTATGAAGTTAATGGCATTCTGAAGCAGGGTATGTTCTCTTAGCCTACGTTCGGTATCGCCACTATAACCGTTCGGATTATTGACCGGATGATATGGTTGATAATAACTACGGGGAAAACTGTCCTGATAAGACAGGTTGGTTGTTATATCGCAGATTGGGAAATGGTGGCTGACAATATCGAGTTGATAGTAAGAAACTTCCTGAAAAAAATGTCGCATCGATGACGAATCCGTACTATTGAATCGAATATCATAAGTAGTCCGGGGAGTAGTGAACTCGGTATCATCGGAGAAACGGATATAGACCACCAGATTATTCATTGTACCTGTATGCGGGGCTCTGATCGTTGTTCGCTCTATTGGCTCATAAAAGGCTGCTCGTCGTTCCTGGTATATTCTATCAGAGACTTTTACCCAGGGTTCTATACCAACTTCGGCTGGTTCAACACTACCGGCGCGGTATTCAGAAGGAACCACATAATCACCCTCTCTTACTCCGTAATAATAATATCCATCGGTACCAACTATGAGTGTGTAGCCATCTTCATCATGAGTCCAGTTGAAAAACTCATCACCCGATGCAAAACAATTTATCGTGGTACCGTCAGGTAACTCTATCTCGGCAGGTAGAAACTCAAAATACGCTGCCGGTAACTGAATCACCGTAAAAAGAAACATCAGTGCCAGCAAGAGCTTTAATCGACAGGATATTCTCCTGCGGTATCTTTCATCAAATTTCATTATAACTCCTTATCATTGTAGAGACTGTCTTCTTAATATATAACCGTATATAATGCAGGCTATATCTTTCTTTGTCAGGCTGGGAACTCAGACCGGAAGATAAATCATTCCCTTAACTACGCTCATGCTGTTATTTTATACCTGCTGCCGGGATTATCTACCATTTTCGTTTCCTGCTGAGGCATTAAAATAATATGTTAGATAAGATCAAGTATTTTGTAAGTCTCTTTGACAAAGTTGCCCAGCTCTTTACCGCTGAATTGCTTCTGTTCCATCAGAGAAAGATTATGAAGATAATGGCAGAGGAGTTTTACCTTATCTTCTTTTCCGGTTGCCTGAAACTTCAGTATCTTCTTTACTATTGGATTATCTGCATTGACAATAAATTCGTGGTTCTGTAACAGACTGCTTTCCTGTCCTGAGATAACACTATTCATATCCTGCATTCGCCGCATGAATTCATTGAAGACAACAAGACCGGGAATATCCTTATTTTTCAATCTTTTAACCTCGATTTTAATCTCTTTGTTATCAAGCCCTTTCTCGAAAATGTCTTTGAGCCGGTCTAACTCAGTTTTATTATCGGAATCAACCAGTTCCTGTTTGTCTTTCTCAACAAAATCGTCGTCTAATTGAGAATCTATACGGGTGAAGACCAGGTCACCATTCTTCATTTCCAGATGCTGGAAAAGATGAGTATCTATAATATCGCTGGCAATTATCACCTCTTTGCCAGCTTCTTTCATCATATTGAGATAAGAGACCTGAGTATCCTCACCTGCTGCATAATAGAGCTTTTGAGGCTTTTGGTCATCTTTGAGGGAACTTTTATACTCCTGCAGGGTCCTGTATTCACCAGCTGCATTTTTGAAAATAATGATGTCTTTTACGCCCTCATAGAAACTTTCTTCTGTGATGGCACCGAATTTAATAAACTGATGAATATTTTCCCAATACTGCTCAAATTTTTTCCGGTCTTCCTTGAACAGTTCGTTAAGATAGTCGGACACCTTCTTTATGATATACCGGGAGATCTTCCTGACGTTCTGATCCTGTTGTAAAAAACTGCGTGATACATTAAGCGGTATATCGGGTATATCTATGCCGCCACGGAGCAAGAGCAGAAATTCCGGGATGAATTCCTGCAGATTATCAGCCACAAAGACATCGTTACAGTAGAGCTTGACCTTGCCGCGCTGTAACTCGATCTGTGTTGTGATTCTGGGAAAATAGAGAATTCCCTTTAATATGAAAGGATAGTCGACGTTGAGATGTATCCAGAAAAGAGGATCCTGGTAGTCGTGAAATATTGACTTGTAAAACTCTTTATACTCCTCTTCGCTCACCTCATTAGGTTTACGGTTCCAGAGAGCTTCTTTCTGATTGATTACCTTCTTATCCAGAACTATCGGGAAGGGAACAAAGTTAGAATACTTCTCGATCAGTTCACGCATGCGGTTAAAATCTAGATATTCACTCGAATCCTTATTCAGATGAACGGTCACTGTCGTTCCAGGCTCGCTCCTGTTACCCTCACTGATGGCATAGGTTGTTGTCCCGTCACACTCCCAGTAGGCCGGCTTCGTTCCCTTGCGCCAGGATAGAGAATCGATAGTGACTTTATCAGCTACCATAAAAGAAGAGTAGAATCCGAGACCAAAGTGCCCGATTATGTTGGACTGCTTATCCTTGTATTTCTCTATAAATTCCTCAGCTCCAGAAAAAGCTATCTGATTTATAAACTTATCAATCTCGCTCTTCGTCATACCTATCCCGTAGTCTATGAACTCGATCGTCTTCTTGCTCTTCTTTATCTTGATTTCGACCCTCAGGTCTTCTTCCTTAACACTCTCGTCAACTACTTTCCGCTTCTGGAGCGCATCAACAGCATTAGAAATCAATTCCCGCACGAAGATATCATGCTCTGAATAGAGCCATTTCTTGATGATTGGAAAGATATTCTCCGTATGAATACTTAACTGACCTTTCTTAGTTCCCTTTTCTACCATATCTGTTTCGTCCTCCCTTAAATCATTTTCTTTTCTTACAATATAACGAACCGCGGCATATCTGTCAACAATCTTTTAGCACTCATTATAAGAGACTGCTATATTTTTGTTGAACACGCTGCTTCATTCTTCAGGGCAAATAATAGCAGATATTGGAATGTTTTGGTTGACAGAAAATGGCTTAATAAAGCTTTATAGCTGCATAAGGTGGTATAATGGAAAAGCTAAAGGGAGCAATATTTGATCTGGATGGAACGATGATTGACTCGATGGGTGTCTGGACGGAAGTTGACAGGGAGTATCTTTCCAGACGTAACTTAGAAGTTCCCGCCAATCTTCTTCTTGATATCGATGAGGGTAACAGTTTTCTCGAAGTAGCCCGGTATTTCAAGGATAGATTCTCTTTAGCAGACAGCATAGAGGAGATAATTTCTGAGTGGACTGATTTAGTAGCAGAACATTATGAATCAAAGATAGAACTCAAGCCCGGTTTATTGGATTTTCTTGATCTATTGAAGGAGAATGACATAAAAATAGGAATTGGTACGAGCAATACCCTCTATTTAGCAACTAAGGTGTTAGAGGCACACGGCATTCTGGAATATTTTTCTTCGATAGTAACCGGATGCCGTGAGATCAAAGGTAAGCCGTATCCTGATATTTTTTTTAAAGTAGCTGAGGAATTGAAATTATCCCCTACAGAGTGTCTGGTCTGCGAAGATGTTCTTGCTGGCATACAAGCCGGGAAGAGAGCTGGTATGTATACAATTGGCATATACGATGCCTATTCCGAACCGGACAGAGAAGCAATCGGTCACCTGGCAGACTTCTATGGCCGCGACTTTTACGAGATCATGACCCACTGTAAAGCTAAATGGTTGTTATAAGTTTAGAGAGCGTAACAGGAGTTTTTCATTGACGTTCACTCAGATAGAAACAAGGTAACCAAAAGGAAAAAGCAAGTAGCAAAAAGGAAGAGACGATGAAGTTTAAAGAGATAGCAAAATTGCTTGAAGCGGAAGTATTTTCGACAGATGAGCAGATGGAGAGAGAAATAAGCTGTGCTTTCGGTTCCGACCTCATCAGTGATATTTTGATGTGTACAAAGGAACCAACCCTGCTGTTGACCGGATTGACAAATCCCCAGGTCATTCGACTCGCAGATATGATAGACATACTGGGAATAGTATTTGTCAGGGGCAAGAAACCAACGCAGGAGCTGATCGAGATGGCAAACGAACGCGATTTACCAATGATTTCGACAGCCTTCACACTTTACAAATCGAGCGGGATACTTTATAATAATGGGCTCCGAAGCTGCAAAATCTGATAATTACGCAGAATATTGGGCTTGTTCTCCAGCTCTGGAAAGCAGGGGTAAGGTGTTGGTCACTAATCCACCAGAGCCGGAAATGCAACTCGACTTCACAATTGAAGCGAAGGATTATATCAAAACCGGTAGAGCTTCTTCGGAGATCAAACTCTTCCTGAAAAAACTCGGTGTTAATCCCGATGTACTACGTCGAGTAGCAGTAGCCTGTTATGAAGCAGAGATCAACGTTACTGCCCATTCCAATGGAGGAACAGTCCAGGCTCTGATCTATCAGGATTATATTCTGGCCATCTTCGAAGATAAAGGCCCGGGAATAGAAGATATTGAACAGGCTATGATCCCCGGCTTCTCAACTGCTGACGAGTTAGCCAGAGAGATGGGCTTCGGTGCCGGCCTGGGTCTCCCTAATATTAAGAAAAATAGCGACCTGCTATATATCAAATCAGCAGTAGGAATTAATACCTATTTAGCGGTCATAATCTTATTTGAGGACAAACAAGATGTCTGAAGAGAGAAAAGAGAAGAAAGAATTTTTCCATGCGGTCGAATTGGATAGAGAAAAATGTGTCGGTTGTACTAAATGCGTCCGGGTCTGTCCTACTGAAGCTATCAGAGTCAGGAATGGAAAAGCGAAAATAGACTCTTCACGCTGCATCGACTGTAGCCAGTGTGTAAAAGTCTGTCCCGTTAATGCTCTCTATATCAAATCCGATCCTTTGAGTGATATCTTCAAGTTCAAATATCGTCTGGCAGTAATATCAGCCTCTTATGAGAGCCAGTTCAGCGAAGAGATAGGTTATGAGAGAGCATTGAAAGCATTGCTCCATCTGGGCTTTGATGAAATTGCCGAACAGGCAATGATAACCGATGTAACAGCGGATATCATCCGTGATTATATTCGCAACCATCCTCAAATACGGCCTGTATTGTCGAGCAACTGTCCTGCCATAGTGAGACTGGTCCAGGTCAGATTCCCCTCTCTGGTAAAGAATCTTTTGCATATCGAATCACCTATGAGTATGCTGGCCAAGTATTATCGGGATAAGATATCGAAAGAAAAAGGGCTGAAAGAAGATGAGATTGGTATCTTTCTCATTGTACCGAGTTCTTCACAAATTACAGCAGTTCATCAACCTGAAGGGACTTATAAACATTTGCACGATGGAGCGATTGCGATCAGTGATATATATTCCCAGGTAATGGATATACAGAAGAAATTGTGTGATGATGATACACAGATCTCAAGCTATGCCAACGGACTGAGCTGGGCTATCTCAGGTATGGAGGCGGAAGAGGTTGCAGCCGATGATATCGAAACACTTGCCGTTAGCGGTATTCACAATGTCATAGATATCCTTTCGAATATCGAAAGCCACCGGCTTGATCAATATGATTATATTGAACTGAAGAACTGTCAGCTCGGCTGTGTCGGTGGAGAGCTGAATGTAGAAAATCCCTTTGTAGCTGCCAGCCGGATCAAGAAAATAGTTAAGAAGACCAGGCGTAAAGAGATAGACAACGATTATTTCTTCCGGCTCTATAAAGAGGGTTATTTTGATGTAGAACCATTAGAGCCTCGTTCTATTATGGAGCTGGACAAAGATATCAGATCTGCTCTGGCCAAGATGAAGAAAGTAAAAGAAATTGAGAAAAAGTTGCCGGGACTCGATTGTGGTGTCTGTGGTTCTCCAACCTGCCGTGCATTGGCAGAAGATATCGTTCAGGGTCAATCAAAGATCGACGATTGTCTGGTTCGTTTGAGAAGAATCAAAAAGAACAAAGAAGAATAGTGTTAGAAAAGAGGTGAGAAATGGGTATTCCCCTGACAGAGTTCATTGAGAATATTGAAGGCGAGATATTAACTCCTGCGGTTAAAATGGATGGAATTACTATTGAGGATGGATATGTTTCCGACCTGCTGAGTGATGTAATGGGTAATGCCAGAGAAAATCAGGCCTGGATTACAATTATGAAACACCTGAATTCAGTAGCAGTAGCATCACTTGTCAATATCCCCTGTGTTGTATTCGCTAAAGGTGTCAAACCCGATAAAGATGTCATTTCCAGGGCAGAGACCGAGAATGTCTGCCTGATTACTACGGCACTTTCGAGCTTCGAAGTAGCCGGAAAATTATATAAACTCTTACACGATTAAATCCAATAACTTATTCGAGACACTCCTTGAACTGGTATCGAGCTGATCTACATATTCACTCTGTACTCTCTCCCTGTGGCGGGCTGGAGATGTCAGCACATAATGTGGCCAGGCAGGCAGTAGAAAATGGGCTATCAATTATTGCCATTACTGATCATAACTCGATGGCAAACTGTCCTGTTTACCAGAAAATTGCTGAATCACACGGCTTGAATTTCTTCTGGGGAGTGGAAGTTCAGACCATCGAAGAGATACACGTTATTGTTATCTTCGATAATACCAAACTAGCCCGGGAATTCGACAGCGAGCTTTATGAATCGCTTTTACCTTTAAAGAATAATCCCGATTTTTTCGGTGATCAGGTTGTTATCGATGAGGATGAAAATATCATCCGCTTTGAGGAGAAGGCTCTTATCAATTCATCCAGATGGTCACTGCAAAATTTAGTCGAGAGACTAAAATCGCTGGACTGCTTCTTTTTCCCTGCCCACATAGATGCAGAGACTTATAGTATCATCGGACAACTGGGTTTTATACCCGGAGATATCGAGTTTCCAGCTCTCGGCATTACAGCCGGGTGTAACCTGCCCGGATTTCTGGAAAACCATCCCGATCTGAAGAACTCTATCTTTATCAGAAACTCCGACGCCCATTATCTGAAGGATATTGGTTCTGGCTACACTGATTTCTATATTGAAAAGGCGACATTAAAAGAGATTAGATTTGCTTGCCAAAAAATCGGACTCAGAAAATATGTCGTCTAAAGAAAGATATAAAAAAATAGATAGATGATTACGGAGGTAGTATGCAAGATGATAACCAACTCTACCAACAGCTGAAAATGGTAATCGAGCAGAAGAAGAATATTAAAAATCCATTGATTGAAATCCTTCATCAAGCTCAACATATTTTTGGCTACCTGCCGGTAGAAGTACAACAATTTGTCGCAGAAGAAATGAACATTCCAGTGAACAAGGTTTATGGAGTTGTTACATTCTATAATGCATTTACTATGAAGCCGCGGGGAAGATATGTTATCAATGTCTGTACCGGTACAGCATGTTATGTCAAGGGCGCACCCCGAATAATCCAGATGTTGTCGGAGATTCTTAATATTGGACTTGGAGAGACTACAGAGGATAAGATGTTTACCCTGACTGCGGTCCGCTGTGTAGGAGCATGTTCTTTAGCCCCTGTGTTCGTAATTGGAGATGATACTTACGGCAGAATAGAAAGCCGTAAACAACTACAGGATATACTCAACAAGTATATGACTACTAACTGATACAATCTGATGGAAGACATATCACTACATCTTTTAGATATAGTTGAGAATTCTGCAAGGGCTGAAGCCAGAAATGTCAAGATATACATTGAAATCAACAGACAAGAGAATCGTTTGAAGATCCGGGTTGAAGACGATGGACATGGAATGGATGAAGATATGCTGATCAACTCGCAAAATCCCTTTTTCACAACAAAGAAAGATCGCGTCAAAAAGGTGGGACTTGGAATACCGTTGTTTAAACAGAACGCGGAACTCTGTGACGGCTCGTTCGAGATGAAAAGCGAGATTAACAGAGGAACTGTAATATATGCAGAATTCAGGCTTGACCATATAGATCGTATGCCTTTAGGAGATATTGGTGATACACTGACAGCTGTTATTATAGGTCATCCGGAGACTGATTTCCAGTTGGTTATGAAAATTGTTGATGATAATAATGGTGATGAACGCGAATTTAGCTTCGATACAGGAGAAGTTAAAAAAGAATTGGGGGATGTTCCCTTATCTCACCCCGAAGTTACCGGGTTCATCAGAAATTACTTAAGTGAAGGAATATCTAACTTGTATAATGAATAATAGAATAGAGAAGAGGTGTTTTAATGATATTTAAAAGAATTGATGTCCTAATCTGTTTTGGTTCGGGATGTGTTTCAGCGGGTGCTCCTAAAATTAAAAGCAAGCTGATTGAAGTATTAAAAGAGAGAGATTTACTGGGTGAAACAAACATAATCGAGACAGGCTGTATGGGCCCCTGTGACTATGCACCGGTCATGATGATCTATCCCGAAGGGGTATTCTACCGAAAGGTTACAGTCGATGATATCGAAGAGATCGTTGAAGAACATTTCCTGAAAGGACGCCCAGTTAAGCGCCTTATGGCTTCTGACATTGAAGAAAAACCAGCAATAGAGCTAAAGGATATACCATTCTTCAAAAAACAGAACAAAGTCGCACTGCAAAACTGTGGATTCATTAATCCCGAAAGCATAGATGAATACATCGCTCAGGGAGGATATGAGGCCTTAGGTAAAGTTCTCACCGAGATGTCACCTGAAGATACCATTGACCTTATCGACCGTTCCGGTCTGCGTGGTCGGGGTGGTGGTGGCTTCTCAACAGCAATGAAGTGGAAGTTTACCAGAGCTAATCCAGTTAATCCAAAATATATCATCTGTAACGGTGATGAAGGAGATCCTGGTGCTTTTATGGATCGTTCACTCCTTGAAGGTGATCCCCACCGTATCCTGGAAGGTATGGCGATTGCAGCATATGCTGTAGGTGCTGAAAAAGGATACTTCTATATTCGGGCTGAATATCCTCTGGCAATCGAACGAATCTCGCTGGCTATAGAAAACGCAAAGGAGATGGGATTACTGGGAGATAATATTTTCGGCAGTGGGTTCTCATTTGATCTGGAAGTAAGAAAGGGTGCAGGTGCTTTCGTTTGTGGTGAAGAGACTGCTCTTATCGCCTCAATAGAAGGGAAAAGGGGTGAACCTAACCCCAAACCCCCTTACCCCTCCGAATCAGGAGTCTGGGGAAAACCAACTGTAGTAAACAATGTCGAGACCCTGGCTAATATCCCGACGATCATCGAGAAAGGGGCGGAATGGTTCGCAAGTTTCGGAACCGGTGCCAGCAAAGGGACTAAAGTTTTTGCTCTGACCGGAGATGTTAAAAATACAGGATTGATCGAAGTTCCTATGGGTATCACATTGAAGGAACTTGTCTACGATGTAGGTGGTGGAATAATCGGTGGAAGAAAACTCAAAGCTGTTCAGTTGGGTGGCCCTTCCGGCGGATGCCTTACTTCTGAACATCTTGATGTCCAGATCGACTACGAGTCTCTTACTGAAAAAGGCTCTATGATGGGTTCTGGTGGAGTTATTGTTATTGATGATTCCAAATGTATCGTCAACATTGCAAAATTCTTCCTGGAGTTTTCAGTCGAGGAATCTTGCGGAAAATGTGTTCCCTGCAGGGTTGGCCTGAAAGAGATGTTACAAATTCTGGAAAAGATATGTAACGGCAAGGGTGAAGTGAGTGACCTGGTAAGACTGGAGGAACTCGGTAATATGATAAAGAGACTTTCTCTCTGTGGACTCGGTCAGACAGCACCAAATCCTGTATTGAGCACACTACGTTATTTCTATCCCGAATACCAGGCTCATATAACTGACCGGATTTGTCCTTCATGTGTCTGCCCCGACCTGTATTACTTCATCATCGACAAGGAGAAGTGTATCGGCTGCTCTCTTTGTGCCCAGAAATGTCCTGTAAAGTGTATATCAGGCAGTAGAGAGTCTAAGTACGAGATACATCAGATAGATTGTGTTAAATGCGGAACCTGCCTGGAAGTATGCCCGGTAAACGCAATTAGCAAGATACCTGGTATTCACCCAGACGTGATTGAATATCAAAAAGAAGAGATGATTGCCGATGAAGAATATTAAACAAAACTCGAATTTAATAAGAAAAATGGGATGAAACAATGAAGTACTATCGATCACACATTCTTGTTAGTATGGATGAGACTTCTCTCTTGGCAGGTGCTAAAGA
>Ga0334892_1000688_pt1 | contig 36816 bp, 37 predicted proteins | sample GraSluR3_MG_4_FD_207213 | JGI IMG/M metagenome (GOLD analysis project Ga0334892, IMG submission 207213) | Sludge microbial communities from methane-producing bioreactor in Wageningen University, Netherlands - Granular Sludge_15_04-R3 | ecosystem: Engineered > Bioreactor > Anaerobic >...
AATTTAAAAGATTAAGCATATACTTTTAACAATAATAGGATGAAAGTTCTTTCAGAATATTCTGAAAATAATTAAGGGAATTTATTAGATTTATAGGTAGATAAAAAAATTTGCTCGTTGGAGCTGGAATATGATTAAATTTATTGTATTAGAAATATATCTATGATATAATTTCAATGTTATCCAGGGCGGTCCTCTATTCTATAAAGAATAAGAACGTCTAGTAAGGAAGGAGGCAAATAAATGAATATAATTACATCAATCGAACAACAACAAATTAGAAATGATATTCCGAATTTTAATGTAGGGGATACAGTAAAAGTTCATGCTAAGGTTGTTGAAGGCAAAAGAGAAAGAATTCAAATTTTTGAAGGTACAGTTCTAAAAAGACAAAACGGTGGTTTAAAAGAAACTTTTACTGTAAGAAAGATCTCATATGGCGTTGGTGTTGAAAGAACATTTCCTTTACATTCTCCAAGAATTGAAAAAATTGAAGTTACTCGAAGAGGTAAAGTTAGAAAAGCTAAACTTAATTATCTTCGTGATCGTATTGGAAAAGCTACAAAAGTTAAAGAGAAAAAATAGGGACTGTTTACAGTCCTTTTCTTTTTCAAAAAAGTAGTAATAGAAGGGGTAATTAAATGATTATTAAATCCAAAAATCATGAATGGGTTGAGTGGGTTCAGGCGATAGTATTTGCAGTAGTAATAGCTTATATTATAAAGTTTTTTTTGTTTGATATCATTGAAGTTGATGGGAATTCTATGTATCCAACTCTTCATGATAAAGATAGATTAATTGTGAGCAAGATTAATTATAAGGAACCTAATATAGGAGATATTATAATTTTCAAATATCCTGCTGACGAAAACTTGGACTTTATCAAGCGTATTGTGGCTAAAGAAGGGGATAAAGTTGAAATAAAGAATAATTATTTATATATCAATAATAAAAAAATAGAAGAGCCATATATTAACGATAAGCAGTTAAATGATTTTTCAGAAGTAATTGTGCCTGAAAATAGTTTTTTTGTATTAGGAGATAATAGAAATAGTAGTCGTGACAGCAGATATTCAGATGTTGGATTTTTAGATGAAGATAATATAAAAGGCAAAGCTATAATTAGAATATGGCCAATAGAGTCTGTGGGCATATTAAATAGAAAAAGGTGAATATAATGAATATACAATGGTATCCTGGTCATATGACTAAAACCAAACGGCTTATAAAAGAAAATCTAAATTTAGTAGATATAGTTATAGAAATATTAGATTCTAGAGTGCCTAATAGCAGTAGGAATCCTGATGTGGATGAAATGATTGGTAATAAGCCAAGGTTAATGGTATTAAATAAGTCAGATTTATCAGATCCAATTATTAACAAACAATGGGAAGAATACTTTGGCAAAAAAAATATTGATAATATATTTATAAATTCTATTACTGGAAAAGGTATTGATAAAACCATTAAAAGTTTAGAATTAATTATGAAGGAAAAAATGGATAGATTAGCAAAACGAGGTAGGAAACATAAACCCATTCGTTGCATGATAATAGGAATCCCTAATGTTGGCAAATCAACATTTATAAATAAAATTGCTGGTAAATCAAGTGCAAAAACAGGTAATAAGCCTGGTGTAACAAAGGGTAAACAATGGATAAGACTAAATGAAAAAGTTGAATTGCTAGATACTCCAGGTATATTATGGCCAAAATTTGAAGATGCTGATGTAGGACTCAAACTTGCATGGATTGGGTCTATAAAAGATGAAATATTGGATCAAGAAGAATTAGCATTTCAATTTTTGGAATTCTTAAAAGAAAATTACCCTGAACTTTTAATTAAAAGATACAAATTACAAACAATAAAAAAAGAAACCATTGATATTCTAAAGGATATCACTATAAATAGAGGATTTATTGTGAAGGGTGGAGAACCAGATTATTTAAGAACATCTGAAATGTTACTAGATGAATTTAGAAAGAGTAAAATAGGTAAGATTTCATTAGAGAAACCATAAGAAGTAGGTTTTTTTCTTAATAATTAAAATGGGGGAAATTATTTTGAAGTTTAAAAATATGAATTTGATTGAAATAAAGGAGTATTTTAATTCTCTTCCCATAGAACAATACCCTAAATTAGTTAAACTATTACAAGAAGATAGTAGAAAAACTGTTCAAAGTTATGCAACAAGTTTACATAGAAAGTTCATTAATTACCAAAGGGAAATAATTCGTACAGAGAATTTAAAATATTACGAAAACAAGGCTTTTAGTAAGGGCTATAATCTTATTGCTGGAATAGATGAAGTAGGAAGAGGTCCTTTAGCAGGACCAGTTGTTAGTGCGGCAGTTATCTTACCAAAAGATTTTAATATATTATATATTAATGACTCAAAAAAATTAACTCCTCAAAAAAGAGAGGAATTATATAATTTAATTCAGAAATATGCTTTGGATGTGGGAATAGGCATTGTTAATTCTCAAGTTATTGATGATATAAATATTTATCAAGCAACTAAGTTGAGTATGTATAATGCAGTTAATAACTTAAAAAATAAGCCTGATATACTATTAATTGATGCAATGAAATGTGAGAATATTCCAATTAAGCAATTATCTATTATAAAAGGCGATAGTAAATCAATATCCATTGCAGCAGCTAGCATAATTGCGAAGGTAACAAGAGATAGAATAATGGATAATTATCATGAATATTATCCTCAATATGCTTTTAATAAGAATAAGGGTTATGGAACAGAAGAACATCGAAATGCAATTATAGACTTTGGTTCTTTAAATATTCATAGAAAGACTTTTCTTAGAAATATCATTGGGAGTTGATAAAATGGCCCAGCATTTAGAAATTGGAAAAACAGGAGAGCTAGCAGCTGCAAAATATTTAAAGAAATATAATTATAAAATATTAGAATTAAACTTTAGTTGTAAACTAGGAGAAATAGATATAATAGCCTATCATAAGAATACTATTGTTTTTGTAGAGGTAAAGACTAGAAAAAATAATATGTATGGAACACCAGCCCAAGCGGTTAATAAATCTAAGCAAAAAAGATTAATTAAAACTGCATTATATTATCTGCAGTTAAAAAATAAATATAATGAAAATATACGTTTTGATATTGTTGAAGTTTGGCTAATTGATAAGGTTATTAAAGATATTAATATTATTCCCAATGCTTTTTCAATCACATAGACGAATTTTTTATAACTAATTATTTAAACCCAAAATTTTCTATCTAAATTTCTATATTGTATAGCTTCACTTAAATGATAAACATTTATTGTATCGCATTGTTCTATATCCGCTATTGTTCTTGCTAGCTTCAAAATTCTATGGTAAGCTCTTGCACTAAGCCTTAAACTATTAAAAGCTTTTTTCATTATAGCACTTTCTTTTTGCCCCAAGTAACAATATCTCTGAATATCCTTTGGCGTAAGGTGTGAGTTAAATAGTATTTTCTTATCCTTATAGCGGTCTAATTGTATGGAGCGTGCTTTATTAACTTTTTCTCTAATCTCTATTGAACTTTCACCTTTAGTTTTGCCCTTTAAGTGTTCATATTTTGTTGCTTTAACTTCAACATGAATATCAATTCTGTCCAGTAATGGACCAGAAATTTTATTTAAATAGTTATGTATTTGTCTGTCAGTACAACTGCATTGATGGTTATTATCTCCATAATATCCACAAGGACAAGGGTTCATACTTGCCACTAGCATAAAATTTGCAGGATAACTTAAGGTTGCATTTACTCTAGATATAGTAACTTTTTTTTCTTCCAATGGTTGTCTTAATACTTCTAATGCATTTTTTTGAAATTCAGGTAGTTCGTCTAAAAACAAAACACCTAGATGAGATAACGAAATTTCCCCAGGTTTTGGTATTCTTCCGCCCCCAACTAAAGATACAGATGAAATTGTATGGTGAGGAGAACGAAAAGGTCTATTAGTAATTAATGGTGTTGAATTTGGTAATAATCCAGCGATACTATATATTTTAGTAACTTGCAATGATTCTTCTATGGTCATATTAGGCAAAATAGTAGGTAATCGTTGAGCAAGCATTGTCTTACCGGAACCAGGAGGTCCAATCATTAGTAGGTTATGTGCCCCTGAAGCAGCTATTTCAAGTGCTCTTTTTACATTTTCTTGTCCTTTTACTTCGTTTAAATCCTCACTATAATATAAGTTATTAAAAAGATATGAATCTATACTACAAGGAATAGGAGATATAGTATCTTCTTTTGTTAAATGTTTAATAGCTCTCATTATATGATTTGCAGGTAGAACATTTAAGCCCTTTACTAAAGATGCTTCGATAGCATTTTCTGCGGGTAAAATAAGATTTTTAACTCCTTTATTGTATAATTCTATACACATAGAAAGAACACCATGTATAGGACGAATATCTCCGTTAAGGGACAATTCACCTACGAAAGCTGTATTTGAAAGGTCATTGAGTTTAAGTTGCTCGGAGGCACATAATATTCCAATGGCTATTGGTAAATCATAGGCAGGACCTTCTTTTTTCAAATCTGCAGGTGCTAAATTAACTGTAATGTGTTTCATTGGGTATTGAAATCCATTATTTTTTATTGCTGAGTATACTCTTTCTTTAGATTCTTTTAATGCTATATCTGGTAAACCAACTAAAGAAAAAGAAGGTAAACCATTAGATATGTCTACTTCAACTTCTACAATATGACCCTCTATTCCAACTAATGCACAACTATGAACTTTTGATAACATTTAATTCTCCTCCTGCTTTTAAGTACTTATTATTATAATACTACATAAAGGAACATGTTTCCTGCAGAACAGATAAATTTTATGAATATATATAATTTTTTGAATTTTGTGTAAAAAATGTCGAAATATAAAGGATTTTATTAAATAGCATAGAAAATATATTTAATTACAAAATTATTACGCAAGGAGAAAAGTAAAATGGAAAATATATATCATTGGCTTTGGCTAAGTAAAATTCCTGGCATAGGATCAAAAAAATTTGTAAATATCTATAAGCATTTTAAAGATATAGAGAAAGTATATCAAGCAAATGAGTTGGATTTTCATGGGATACCACATTTAAGTAAAAATGATATTAGAACAATTATGAACAATAAAGACTTAAACGAAACCTACGAATATATGAAATATTTAAAAAAACAAAAAGTGGATCTATTATTATATAAAGATAATAAATACCCAACTTTATTAAAAGAAATTTATGATCCTCCTGCTATTTTATATTGTAAAGGAAAATTGGAAATTGATGAAGTAGCTATAAGTATTGTAGGTTCTAGAAAAGCAAGTTATTATGGATTAAAGATGGCTGAAAAGCTTGCATATGAACTAGCTTCTCTAGGTGTCACTATTATTAGCGGAATGGCAAAGGGGATTGATACTTATGCCCATAAAGGAGCATTACAGACAAAGGGTAAAACCATAGCTGTATTAGGATGTGGAGTAGATGTAATATATCCTACCGAAAATGCAGAATTAATGAAAGAGATAGAAAAAAGAGGACTAATTATTTCTGAATATCCTCTTAAAACTTTTCCAAAGGCAAATAATTTTCCGGCTAGAAATAGGATAATCAGTGGATTATCTATGGGAACTATAATAATAGAGGCTGGTGAAAAAAGTGGATCACTTATAACAGCAGAATTCGCGTTAGAACAAGGTAGAAATGTTTATGCTATACCTGGAAATATTGACACTCAAAATAGTAGAGGATCAAATAATTTATTAAAAGAAGGGGCAAAGATAGTAACAAAGGTAGAAGATATTCTAGAAGATCTAGTGCCTTATCTTAAAACAGAAATATCATCTTTAAATAAAAAGTTTAAACAAGATAATGCTATAAATTATAAGGAACTGACTAGTGAAGAAAAGAATATATTAGAAAAAATTAAAATGGGCTATAATCATGATAATGATATTATAAACGCATGTAATTATACAGCCTCAGTAGTAAATAGTAATCTTACAATGCTTGAATTAAAGGGAATAATAGAAAAACATAGGAATCAATATTTTATCAAATAATAAATCAGCGCCCCTTGTAATAGGAATGTAATTGTATATTGTATTAAAATCTTGAGAAAATAATTGTTAAATTAGTTGAATTTTGATTATATAGATAATTCTGTTATAATATTAATTTGTAGATGATGGGGGTGTAAAAACATGGCAAAAACATTAGTAATAGTTGAATCACCTGCAAAAGCAAAAACTATTAAAAAGTTTTTAGGTAAAGGTTATAAAGTAGAGGCAACAATAGGACATATAAGAGACCTGCCAAAAAGTCAATTGGGAATAGATGTTGAAAATAATTATGAGCCTAAATATATAACGATCAGAGGCAAGGGTCCTGTTTTAGAAAAGATAAAAAAAGAAAGTAAAAAGGTAGATAGAGTTCTATTAGCTACTGACCCTGATAGAGAGGGTGAGGCAATATCGTGGCATTTGGCTAAACAATTAAAAATTGATGATGATATTAAATGTAGGATAGAATTTAATGAAATCACTAAAAATGCTATAAAGAATTCTTTGAAAAACATAAGAGAGATAGATAAAAAATTAGTGGATTCACAACAAGCTCGTAGAATATTAGATCGCCTTGTTGGTTATAAAATTAGTCCTCTTTTATGGAAGAAAATAAGAAAGGGCCTAAGTGCAGGTAGAGTTCAATCCGTTGCGACTCGGATTATTGTAGACAGAGAAAAAGAAATACAGGATTTTATTCCCGAAGAGTATTGGTCTATTAATGCACTTTTAAATAAAGATAAAAACAAAAATAGTTTTGAAGCAAAATTTTATGGAGAAAAAAGTAATAAAATTGAATTAAAAAATAAAAAACAAGTAGATGAAATTTTAGGTTATTTAAAGAAACAAAGTTTTATTATAGATGAAATAAAAAAAGGTACAAAAAAAAGGAATTCTTCTTTACCATTTACAACTAGTAGTTTACAACAGGATGCATCGAGGAAACTAAACTTTACATCAAAAAAGACTATGAGTATAGCTCAACAATTATATGAAGGTATTAATATAAAAGGTGAAGGGCAAGTAGGTCTTATTACTTATATTAGAACTGATTCTACTAGAATATCTCAGGAAGCAAAAGAAGAATGTATTGAATTTATAGAAAAAGAATATGGGGAAAAATATCTTGTTAAAAAATTAAAGAAAAAAGATAAAACTAAAAAGGTTCAAGACGCCCATGAAGCAATAAGACCTTCATCAGTAAATAGGATACCAAATTCAATTAAAGAATCCCTTTCTAGAGACCAATTTAAACTTTATAAGTTAATATGGGAGCGCTTTGTAGCAAGTGAAATGAGTGCAGCAGTTTATAATACAATGTCTGTTGATGTGTCATCAGGTAAATATATATTTAGAGCAAATGGATCTCAATTAGTCTTTCCAGGTTTCATGTTAATTTATAAAGAAGGTAAAGATGATAATAAGGAAGATAAGGATACATTACTACCAGATTTAAGAGAAGGAGAAGTCTTAATTCCAAAAAAAATTGAAGAAAAACAGCATTTCACATCACCACCAGCCAGGTTTACAGAAGCTACTCTAGTAAAAGCACTTGAAGAACAAGGTATTGGAAGACCCAGTACATATGCTCCTATTATTTCAACTATTACTAATAGAGGATATGTACAAAAAGATAAGAAAAATCTTATGCCAACAGAATTAGGTGAGCTAGTAACAGATTTAATGAAGGAATATTTTTCAGATATAATTGATATAGATTTTACAGTTGAATTAGAAAAGCAATTGGATTTAATAGAAGAAGGATCTATAGATTGGCATAAGATAATAGCAGATTTTTATCAACCATTTAAAAAATCATTAGAACATGCAGAAGAAGATATTGGAGAAATTGAAATAAAAGATGAAGTAACTGATGTTATTTGTGATAAATGTGGAAGAAATATGGTTATTAAGCATGGTAGATTTGGAAAATTTTTAGCATGTCCAGGTTTTCCGGAGTGTAGAAATACAAAACCTATTTATAATGAAACTGGTGCAACTTGTCCAAAGTGTCAGGGAGAAATTGTAGTAAAAAAAAGTAAAAAGGGAAGAATATTTTATGGATGTAAAAACTATCCAGATTGTGATTTCATGACATGGGATAAACCAACAACAAACAAATGTACCATTTGTGGTAATTATATGGCAGAAAAAGGCAGTGGGAAAAACAAAGTTATATATTGTCTAAATGAAGACTGTACAAATCAAGAAAAATTGAAATAAGAGCCTGAAATATTTAGAAAATTATGACATTTTATTGATTTGATAATGAAATTATGATAGTATTTTTTTGGATATTATAAAGGAGGAAAATATATGACAACATTACTTGAAAAGACTAGAAGCATAAACAATATTTTACAAAAGATTTCTGGACAGCAGTCTGTTTCATTTATAGATTTAGGAAATATATTAAGTGAGGTAATTGATGCTAATGTTTATATTTCTAGTAAAAAAGGAAAACTACTAGGTTATGCTTTTACTAAAAATTACAATTGTGAATTTAGTGATGAAATGTTAAAAGATGATAAAGAACAAGCTGCATTCCCTAAAGAATTTAATGAACGATTGTTAAATGTAAAAGTAACTGAGGCTAATAAAACTGAGGATAATGCATTATGTGTGTATTATAATAATGAGAACTGTAAATACGAAAATCGTTATACTACTATTGTTCCAATTAACGGTGGAGGGGAGCGCTTAGGCACACTTGTTTTAGCACGATTTAATCAGAAATTTACAGAAGATGATCTAGTTCTAGCTGAATATAGTGCAACTGTTGTAGGAATGGAAATTCTTCGTTCAAAAAGTGAAGAAATTGCAATAGAAGCACGAAAAAAGGCTATTGTGCAAATGGCAATAGGAACCCTATCTTATTCAGAATTAGAAGCGGTTGAACATATATTTAAAGAATTAGATGGTGATGAAGGGTTATTGGTAGCAAGTAAAATTGCTGACAGAGTTGGAATCACAAGATCTGTAATAGTAAATGCACTTAGAAAGTTCGAAAGTGCTGGAGTTATTGAATCAAGATCTTTAGGTATGAAGGGTACCTATATTAAGATTTTAAATGAAAAGCTTATTCAAGAACTAGATAAGGTTATTAATAAATAGATTAAGGATATTATAGGTATGTTTAGGAAAAAGTAAGAATGAGATCTTAATAAAATATTGATTAATATATAAATATGTGTTAAACTTTTTACGGTGATAATATCACACACATTTTTCTGATTTGTATTGGGGTGCCTTATTATATAAAGGTCTATTACAAAGATGATGAAAATGGAGGAAAAAACCAAGGAGGTATAAGAATGTCATTAATATCAATGAAGCAATTACTAGAAGCAGGTGTTCATTTTGGACATCAAACAAGAAGATGGAATCCTAAAATGGCAGAATATATTTTTACTGAAAGAAATGGGATTTATATTATTGATCTTCAAAAAACTGTGAAAAAGGTAGAGGTAGCTTATAACTTTTTAAGAGAGTTATCTGAAGAAGGTAAAGATGTTTTGTTTGTGGGCACGAAAAAGCAAGCTCAAGAATCTGTTGAGACAGAAGCTAAAAGAGCAAATATGTTTTATGTTAATCAAAGATGGCTTGGAGGCACTTTAACTAACTTTAAAACAATTAGTAAAAGTATAGACAAACTTCATGAATTAGAAAAAATGGAGGAAGATGGCATATTTGATGTATTACCTAAAAAGGAAGTAATAAAATTAAAGGCTGAAAGAGAAAAACTTGAAAAATTTTTAGGTGGTATAAAAAATATGAAAAAACTACCAGGTGCATTATTTGTTGTAGATCCAAGAAAAGAAAAAAATGCAATTGCAGAAGCTAAAATTCTAGGCATTCCTGTTGTATCAATTGTTGATACAAATTGTGATCCAGATGAGGTGGATTATATAATACCAGGAAATGATGATGCAATTCGTGCTGTGAAGCTTCTTACTGCAAAAATGGCAGATGCTATAATAGAAGGACGACAAGGAGAACAATTCGAAGAAATAGAAGGAATTTCAGAAGAAATAAATGAAGAAGTTCAAGAATAGTTAATAAAGGGGAGAATGCATAAGGGGCTAATCCTTTATCTTCTCCCTATATTTAGGTAAATTATTTTATATATATAAAAGTTGATGGTAAATTAGGAGGTTTATAATATGATTACTAGTGCGATGATAAAAGAATTAAGAGTAACTACCGGAGCGGGAATGTTAGATTGTAAAAAAGCTTTAGAAGAAACAAACGGTGATATAGAAAAAGCTATAGAATTATTAAGAGAAAAAGGTTTGTCGGCAGCCTCAAAAAAATCTGGAAGAATAGCAGGGGAAGGCATTGTAGATTCATACATACATCTTGGCGGGAAAATTGGAGTTTTAGTAGAAGTGAATTGTGAAACAGACTTTGTTGCTAAAACTGATGCCTTTAAATCCTTTGTTAAAGATATTGCTATGCATATTGCTGCTATAAATCCTCAATATGTAAGTAAAGAGGATGTCCCTGAAGATATAATTGAAAAGGAGAAGTCCATTTTAAAATCACAAGCTCTTAATGAAGGAAAACCCGAAAAAATTGTAGATAAAATGGTAGAAGGTAGAATTAAAAAATTCTATAAAGAAATTTGTCTTTTGGAACAGCCTTTTGTTAAAGATACAGATAAATCTGTTGAAGATGTTGTGAAAGAACAAATCTCAAAAATTGGTGAAAATGTTAAAATTAGAAGATTTATTAGATATCAAATGGGTGAAGGTATAGAAAAGAAATCAGAAAATTTTGCTGAAGAAGTAAAAAAACAAATGGGGCAAGCATAAAAACTAAAACTTAAAAGGACACATTCAAGTGTTCCTTTTTTTTGAAGTAGGAAAAGTTTGTTGCTCACAAAGGTTCAATCTTATCTACAACACAAGTATGTGTACTTTTTACAGCTTTCTTGTGAAAAAGAAGGATTTTTAATGATTTTGTAGAAAACATATCTATGATTGGAGGAAAAAAATGCAAAAGCCTAAATATAAACGTGTTATACTAAAAATAAGTGGTGAAGCATTAGCTGGAGACAAGGGTTTTGGTGTAGATACAGATACTATAATTTCAATAAGTCAAAATATAAAAGAAATACGAGATTTAGGCGTGGAAGTTGCAATTGTAGTAGGAGGTGGGAATATTTGGCGTGGCAGAAGCGGTAAGGGTATGGATAGAACCACAGCTGATCATATGGGTATGTTAGCAACAGTAATAAATGCTTTAGCACTACAAGATGCTTTGGAATACTATGATATTTCAGTAAGAGTACAAACAGCTATTGAAATGCGTCAAATTGCAGAACCTTATATTAGGAGAAAAGCTATTCGTCACCTTGAAAAAGGAAGGATTGTTATTTTTGCTTCAGGTACTGGGAACCCATTCTTCTCTACTGATACAACTGCAGCTTTAAGAGCAGCAGAAATAGAAGCGGATGTTATTTTATTAGCAAAAAAAGTTGATGGCGTATATGATAGTGATCCCATTACAAATCCTAATGCCACAAAATTCGATACTCTTTCGTACATAGATGTATTAAATAGGGGTTTAAAGGTAATGGATTCAACAGCAACTTCTCTATGTATGGATAACGGTATTCCAATCATTGTTTTTGGTCTTAATGACCCAGAAAACATAAAAAAAGCAGTATTAGGAGAAAATATTGGAACATATGTAAAGGAGGATTAAAATGTTAAATATGGTTAAAAGTGAAGCGGAAGAAAAAATGGTTAAGTCTATTTCTAATTTAAAGAATGAATTTGGTTCTATACGGGCAGGTAGAGCAAATCCAAGCATATTAGATAGAATTAATGTAGAGTATTATGGTACTCCTATGCCATTAAATCAACTTTCGAATATTAGTGCTCCTGAACCAAGAATGTTAGTTATTCAACCCTTTGATACAAAATCAATTGGAGATATAGAAAGATCCATTTTAAAATCAGATTTAGGACTTAATCCAAGTAACGATGGGAAAATTATTAGATTAATATTTCCTCAATTAACAGAAGAAAGAAGAAAGGATCTATCTAAATTAGTTAAAAAATATGGAGAAGAAGCAAAAGTGGCAATAAGGAATATAAGAAGACTATCAAATGAAGATTTAAAGAAAGCAGAAAAAGAGAGTATAATAACAGAAGATGATCTAAGACAAGGCCAAGATGAAATACAAAAAATTACTGATGAATATAGCCAAGAAGTTGAAATATTAATAGAAAAGAAGATAGCAGAAATAATGGAGGTATAGCTTATGAAAATCCAAGATATACTTGGATTACCTTTAAAAGAAGGTCTAGCAATTCTTAGTAAGTCTGGTATCTCAACAAATATTATTGAGACATTCTCACCAAATAATAAAGGTAAAATAAAAGATAATAATTGCTTTAAGGATCCCTATATAATTAGAATAAGGGAAATAAATGATGAATTATTGGAAATATTAGTTTCTTATTTTTAGTATTCCCCCTTTTATTAGGGGGTTTTTAATTCATATGGAGGTTTAGATATGTTTTCTTTAAGAAAAAAGAGAAGTATTGATTATAAAAAACAATATAATATAGATTATAATAAACTTCCTAAACATATAGCTATAATTATGGATGGGAATGGAAGATGGGCTAAAAAGAGAGGGTTGCCTAGAGCATCTGGACATCGTGCTGGTGTAGAAGCACTTAGAGAAGCTATTAAAACAAGTTCTGATATTGGGATTAAGGTATTAACACTTTATGCTTTTTCTACAGAAAATTGGAAAAGACCTAAGAAAGAAGTTGATGCTCTAATGAATTTGTTAGTAGAATATTTAAACAAAGAAATAGATGAACTTCATAAAAATAATGTAAAAATTAATACTATTGGAAATATAGATATTTTACCGGAGAAACCCAAAATTGCAGTATACGATGCTATTAATCTAACAAAAAATAACAGCGGATTAATTGTTAATATTGCTTTAAATTATGGGGGAAGAGATGAATTAATACATGCAATTAAAGAGATTATATTAGATACTCAAAATGGGAAAGTTCAATTAGATGATATAGATGATAATAAAGTAAAAACCTATTTATATACATCAAATTTGCCTGACCCTGATTTATTAATTAGACCAAGTGGAGAATTAAGGATAAGCAACTTTTTATTATGGCAGTTAGCCTATACAGAATTTTGGTTTACTAATATTTTATGGCCTGATTTTAAAAAAGAACATTTATTCGAAGCAATAGAGTCATATCAGAGTAGAGAGAGACGTTATGGAGGAGTATCTAATGAATAGGGGGGATATATTATGTTTAAAAGAATATTAACTTCTGTTTTAGGGATACCCCTATTAATTTTAATTATTTCATTAGGTGGTATACCACTTTTAACAAGTCTTATAATTATTGCTTCTATTGGATTGTATGAATTGTACAAGACATATAAGATTACTAATAAATTATTTATAATAATAGAAATTATTTTAAGTATAGGTCTTCTTATAATAATGTTTCAATTTCAAAATCTTATTTTAGCATATTTAATAATAATATTTATATTTAATTTTATATATCAATTGAGTACAAAACATCCTTCCATTGAAAATGCATTATTAGGATTTAGCGGAATTACGTATATAACTCTTTTAATAGGACATATTTTGTTATTCGATAAAATTTTGTATGGTAATTATTTAGTTTGGCTTGTTTTTATTATTGCGTGGTCAACTGATACATTTGCATATTTTACTGGGATTTATCTTGGAAAACACAAATTGTGTCCATCAATTAGCCCCAAAAAAACTATTGAAGGTTCTATAGGAGGAATAGTTGGCAGTCTAATGATATGTATTTTATATGGTAAGTACTTAAATATAATTCATAATATTAATATTTCATTATTACATTTTATAATTTTAGGAATAATAACCAGTATTATTTCACAATTTGGAGATTTAACAGCATCTTTAATTAAAAGAAACTATGGAGTAAAGGATTTTGGAAACATTTTTCCAGGTCATGGTGGAATATTAGATAGATTTGATAGCATACTTTTTACTGCACCTATAGTATATTATTATATAGATATTATTATATAAAATAATTTATATTAGCCCAAATTATAAATAATCCATTTTCATTATTTATTAATAATTTGAAATTATATAAAAATTTGGTCTTATTATTACTTGATGTTAAAATATTTATAATAGATGATACCAAAAGTTAGTAATTAATTGAAAGGATGAGTAAATGAAAAACATATCTATTTTAGGCTCTACTGGTTCAATTGGAACTCAAACAATAGATGTAATAAGAGAACATAAAGATCATTTTAAGATACTTGGTCTGTCCACTAATGAAAACATAGATTTACTGGAAAAGCAAATACTTGAGTTTAAACCTAAAGCAGTATGTGTAATGATAAATGAAAAGGCTAAGATATTAAAGGACAAAATAAAAGGAAGTAATACAAAGGTATTTTCTGGAATAGAAGGACTTATTGAAATTGCTTCTTTAGAAAAAGTTAATCTAATGGTTAATTCCCTAGTTGGATCAATTGGTATTCAACCAACTATTACTGCAATAAAAAACGGAATTGATGTTGGTTTAGCTAATAAAGAAACATTAGTATCAGCAGGATCACTTGTAATGGATTTAGCAAAAAAAAATAAGGTTAATATATTGCCAATTGATAGTGAACACTCTGCAATATTTCAATGCATTAATGGAAATGAAAATAATAAGATATTTAATATTCTTCTTACAGCTTCAGGAGGTCCCTTTAGAAACAAGAAGAAAAAAGATTTAATGAATATAACTCCTGAAGAAGCTATAAAGCATCCGAATTGGAGTATGGGAAAAAAAATTAGTATTGATTCAGCTACTTTAATGAATAAAGGATTAGAGCTAATAGAGGCTAAATGGTTATTTAATGTGGATATTGATAAAATTAAAGTATTGATTCATCCGCAGAGCATAATACATTCAGCAGTAGAGTATGAAGATGGTTCAATAATTGCTCAATTAGGGGAAAAAGATATGAAGGTTCCAATTGCATATGCTTTAAATTATCCATTTAGAAAAAAAAATGCATTCCCTAAACTAGATCTCATATCTATAGGAACATTAACCTTTGAAGAAGCGGATTATGAAACTTTTGAATGTTTAAGGTTAGCATATGAATCTATAAAAATAGGTGGAACAATGCCTGCTGTTCTAAATGCTGCAAATGAAAAAGCTGTCGATCTATTTTTAGAAGGACGCATTTCTTTTTTAGATATTGCAGCAATAATTGAAAAGACAATAATAAAACATAAAAATATTATTAGACCAACTTTGGAAGATATATTAAATGTAGATACTTGGGCTAGAGATTTTGTAAGAGAGAACGCCTAATAAAGGATGGTGACAAATGAACACAATAATTCTTTCTTTAATAATATTTGGAATACTAATTATATTTCATGAGTTTGGGCACTTTAGTGTTGCTAAGTTAATTGGTGTTAAGGTAGAAGAATTTTCAGTAGGCATGGGACCAAAATTGTTTGGAATTAAAAAAGGAGATACATTATATAGTATAAGAGCACTACCCCTTGGTGGTTTCTGTAAAATGCTTGGAGAGGATGAAGATTCTAAAGATGAAAGAAGTCTAAATAACAAAACTAAGTTAGGCAGAGCAGCAGTTTTTATAGCAGGGTCATTTATGAATATAGTATTAGCCATTATTTTGCTCTCTATAGTTTTTTTCTCTATGGGAACACCTACAACTACAATTTTAGAAGTTGAAAGTGATTATCCAGCATATAATGAAGGGATAAGATCGGGGGATAAGATTTTATCTATAAATGACCAGGAAATTAAAGAATATAGTCAGATTGAAAACATTATCACAAACAACAAGGATGCAATTTTAGCAATTGTAATAGAAAGAAATAATACTACTAAAAATATTAATATTACACCAAAATATGATAAAGATTTAGATAGATATAGAATTGGTATTAGACCAGCATCAAAACGATCAATTTTAGGTTCTATAACTACATCTATTGAGCAATCAATTTTTTTAACTAGAAGTATTATTGAAGTATTAGGACAATTAATAACTGGTAGAGCTAATACTGATAGTTTAGTTGGTCCAGTAGGTGTGGTAGCTATTGTAAGTGAAACAGCAAAAAATGGAATATTACCAGTTATACTATTAGCGGCACAAATTAGTTTAAACCTAGGAATATTTAATTTGCTACCCATCCCGGCTTTAGATGGAAGTAGGTTAATGTTTCTTGCTGTTGAAACAATTAGAGGAAAACCAATAAATCCAGAAAAAGAAGGTTTATTCCATTTTGTTGGATTTGTATTATTAATGATATTAGCAGTTTTTATTGGATATAGAGATGTAATAAGATTTACAAACTTTTTTTAAGAATTAGGTGGTAATACTATGAGAAGAAAAATGACCAAGAAAGTTAAAGTTGGAGATATATTTATTGGTGGAAATGCACCTATTTCTGTTCAATCTATGACTAATACAGATACACGAAATATAAATGCAACAATTAATCAAATAAAAGAACTTGAGGATAGCGGTTGTGATTTAGTGCGGATTGCAATTCCAAATATGGAGGCAGCAAGGGCTGTAAAATCAATTGTAGATGAATCAAATATTCCAATAATAGCTGATATACATTTTGATTATAGATTGGCATTAGAAGTAATTAAAAATGGGATAGATAAATTAAGATTAAATCCTGGTAACATTGGAGAACATCATAGAGTTGTCCAAGTAGTAAATGCAGCGAAGGAGCGCCACATTCCTATAAGAATTGGTGTAAATGCTGGATCTATAGATCCAGATATCTTAAAGAAATATCAGGGTGTTAATGCTCAAGCCATGGTAGAAAGTGCTTGTGAACACATTAAAATTTTAGAAGATCTTAATTATGATCAAGTTATTATATCTCTAAAAGCATCAAGTGTACCTTTAACTATCCAGGCATATGATCTGATCTCAGAAAAATGTAGTTATCCTCTTCATGTTGGTATAACAGAATCCGGGACAAAATTTTCTGGTACTATAAAATCAAGTGTTGGAATTGGAAGCATCTTGTCAAAAGGTATTGGTGATACTATAAGGGTATCACTTACTGATAATCCAACTGAAGAGGTTATTGTTGCTAAAGAAATACTTAAATCACTAAAATTAAATAAATCCAGCAGTATTGAAATTATATCCTGCCCTACCTGTGGAAGATGTCAAATAAACCTTATTGAAATTGCGAACCAATTAGAAAAGCAACTAATTAACATAAAAAAACCATTAAAAGTTGCAATTATGGGTTGTGTGGTAAACGGTCCTGGAGAAGCTAAGGAAGCAGATATAGGAATAGCTGGAGGCAAAGGAAAAGCATTATTATTTAAAAAAGGGGAAATAATTCGCAAAATAGATGAAAAAAATATTATCAATGAGTTATTAAATGAAATTAAGAAATTGTAATATAATATTTGAAGTAGATTAATATTATAAAAAAACAATCTTTTTTAAACTTAAAAGCATAACAAAGGATTGCTATGGACAGTTTTCTCAATCAATGATTATATATTTGAGGTGGATTACTTATGAAAATTGCAGTGTTAATTCCTGCTTATAATGAAGAGTCAAGAATCGGATGCGTAATAGATGTCGTTAAACAAGTGGATATAATAGACGAAATTATAGTTATAGATGATGGATCCATGGATTACACTTATAAAATTGCAGTTGATAAGGGCGTAACAGCTATAAGGTTACCTGAAAATAAAGGTAAAGGTGCAGCAATAATGGAAGGCGTTCATAATACAGATGCTGAAATAATTGTTTTACTTGATGCTGATTTAGTAGGCTTAACACCATTACATGTTATAAATCTAATTAAACCTATACAAAGTAATAAATGTTCAATGACCTATGGCTTATTTTCAAATGGCAGAGTAGCTACGGATTTAGCACAAAAGGTAGCACCTTTCTTATCAGGACAAAGAGTTGTTAAAAGAAAGATTTTTGAAGATATGGAATATTTAGAGATTGTTCGATTTGGTTTTGAAGTAGCCTTAACCAATTATGTTAGAAAAAACAATATTTCATACTTAGGAGTACCAATGAGTAATATGACCCATGTGATGAAGGAAGAAAAATTAGGATTTGTTAAAGGCTTTACTGCTAGAATAAAAATGTATTGGGAAATTGTTAAAACACTTAAGATTTCCTAAGCTGAATTAAGGTTATTGTCTTTGTTTACAAGGGGGAAGAATATTGCAAGACACGAATGCTTTTATATTAGATAAATTAAGAGAAATGGATAAATTTTGGTTTTTAAATAAGTGTATTATAAAAAAAGTAAGGGTAAATAAGGACCTTAAAAGCTGGTATATAAATATAGAGGGTCCTTTTAAAGTTGCTGAAGATTTAATTAAAGAGTTAGAACAAAATTTATTAACAACTTACTCCTTTCTTTTAGATATAAATATTTCATATAAAGAAATAGAAGACATTGAAAATACCAAAAGTTATGAAACAATAAAAGAATGGTACAAAGAAAAAGGTGAAGATTTATATCTGTTGTTGAAAAATAAATTTCCATCAATTATAGGATCTATTCCATTTAAATATTGGTTAGTAGATAATACAACTCTAACAATTCAAGTTAATTCTCAAATAGTAGTAGAATCTATAATAAATAAAAATATACCTATATTTATTAAAAATAATATTAATCATCAAATAATTAAACCTTTTAAAGTAGAAGTTATATTTAATAGTGATATAAATATTCAGAAAGAATTACAAATCCTAAAGGAAGCAGAATTAGAAAGAATTGTTAAATCAAGTGTTCCGACTAATGTTAAAAATGCAGAACAACAAAAAAATAAATCAAATAAAAGCATTAACAAGCTTATTAATAAAAACATTAAAGGTAAAAGTATAACTCAAAACTCTACTATTATAGATGATATATCTATAGAGTCAGGGAATGTTGTTGTTGAAGGTAAAGTATTTGATTTTGAATATAGAATATTTAACAATAATAAAGGAATTGTAAGTTTTAATATTACAGACTTTTCTAATTCTATTACTATAAAAACTTTTGAAAAAAAAGAAGATATAGAATTGATATCTAAATTCTTTGAAGAATATAAGTATGTGAAGGTTAAAGGGGATGTTCAATTCGATAAATATACAAAAGAAATAGTAATTATGGCAAGGGATATACAAAAAATTAATTACCAAGAAAAAGAGGATAATCATAATAATAAAAGAGTCGAATTGCATACTCACTCTCAATTTAGTGCAATGGATGGAGTAACAAGTATAAAAGATATTATAAAAAAAGCAGCTAAGTGGGGACATAAGGCTATAGCTATTACAGATCATGGAGTATTACAAGCCTTTCCTGAAGCAATGAATGCTGGAAAAGAGAATGATATTAAAATAATATATGGAGTAGAAGGATATTTAATAGATGACAATGAGGCTGTTGTATGGGGTGATTATAGAGGAGATTTAAATCAATGTTTTGTAGTTTTTGATATTGAAACAACCGGATTATCACCAGTTAAAGATCAAATAACAGAAATTGGGGCAGTAAAAATAGAAAATGGTCGAATTGTTGATAAATTTAATACATTAATAAATCCTGGGTGTTCAATTCCCTATAGAATTACAAAGTTAACAGGAATAACAGATGAAATGGTGAAAGATGAACCTAGAATACATGAAATATTACCTAGATTTATAGAGTTTTGTAATAATTGTATCTTAGTTGCTCATAACGCTAAATTTGATATTTCATTCATTAAAAATAAAGCAAAAAGTGTAAATTTAAATGTAAATAATCCTATAGTAGATACTTTAGCATTATCAAGATTGTGTTTGCCTAGTCTAAAAAGACATCGTTTAAGTAATGTTGTTAAGCATTTTGGAATAAAACTTGAAAATCACCATAGAGCTGTTGACGATGCTCAAGCAACAGCAGAAGTATTCCTAAATTTAATTGATATCGTTAAAATAAATGGTGCCAAAAATATAGAAGATCTAAACTATATTTTAAAGGATAAGGAATCTGTTAAAAAAATGGATACATATCATATAATAATATTGGTAAAAAATTTGATTGGTTTAAAGAACCTATACAAAATTATATCTAAATCCCATATGGATTATTTTTATAAAAAACCACGCATACCTAAAAGTCTTCTTAAAAGATTTAAAGAAGGGTTAATAATTGGAACTGCCTGTGAAGCAGGAGAATTATATAAAGCAATCTTACGAAATGTAGAAAAGAAAGAATTAGAAAAAGTAATTTCTTTATATGATTATCTAGAAATTCAACCACTAGGTAATAATAATTTTTTAATTGATAAAGGTATTGTAGAAAATAGAGAACAATTAATAGAGATAAATAAAAAAATTGTAAGCTTGGGTGAGGAGTATAATAAACCAGTAGTTGCAACCGGTGATGTACATTTTCTAAATGAAAAAGATGAAATATATAGAAGAATACTAATGTCTGGTCAAGGATTTCAAGATGCAGATAACCAAGCACCTTTATATTTTAGGACTACAGAGGAAATGTTAAAGGAATTTGATTACTTAGGAAAAGAAAAAGCTGAAGAGGTTGTTATTACAAACACAAATTATATAGCTGATCAAATTCAAAATATTTTGCCTATACCCACAGGAACCTTTCCACCTAAGATTGAAGGAGCAGAAGATGAAATATTTAAAATGACTATGAAGAAAGCACATAATATATATGGAGATAAATTACCAGATATTATTCAAAAAAGACTAGATAAGGAATTAAATTCAATAATAAATAACGGATATGCTGTATTATATTTGATTGCTCATAAGCTTGTAGATAAGTCATTAGAGGATGGATATCTAGTGGGCTCAAGAGGATCTGTAGGATCTTCATTAGTTGCAACATTTACAGACATTACTGAGGTTAACCCTCTTCCACCTCACTATATATGCCCTGAGTGCAAACATTCAGAGTTTTTTGATAGTAATGTTGTAGGAGTAGGTCCCGATTTACCAGATAAAAATTGCCCATTCTGTAAAACCAAATATAATAAAGAGGGATTTGATATTCCGTTTGAAGTCTTTCTAGGTTTTGAAGGAGATAAAGAACCAGATATTGATTTAAATTTTTCTGGAGAATACCAGGCAATTGCACATAAATATACGGAAGAGTTATTTGGAAGCGGACAGGTATTTAAAGCTGGAACAATAGGAACAATTGCTGAAAAAACAGCCTATGGATTTGTAAAAAATTATGCAGAAGATCGAGGATCAGTTTTACACAATGCGGAAATAAATCGTTTAGTAAAGGGTTGCACTGGTGTAAAGAGAACTACAGGGCAACATCCTGGAGGTATAATGGTAGTGCCTAGGGACAAAGAAATATACGATTTTTGTCCAATACAAAGACCAGCAGATGATCCTAATACAGATATAATTACAACTCATTTTGATTATCATTCTTTGAGTGGACGATTACTTAAGCTCGATATACTAGGCCATGATGATCCTACAGCTATTCGTATGTTAGAAGATTTGACAGGAATAGATGCAACAAAGATACCATTAGACGATAAAAAAACAATAAAAATATTTACAAGTACTGATGTCTTAAATATTAAACCTAAGGATATTGGGAGTTCTGTTGGGACATTTGGTATCCCAGAATTTGGAACTCGTTTTGTAAGACAAATGTTAGAGGATACAAAACCAACAGCCTTCTCAGACTTAATACGAATATCGGGTTTATCCCACGGAACAGATGTATGGATAAATAATGCACAGGATTTAATACGTAATAATACTTGTACTATTAAAGAAGTAATATCCACCCGTGATGATATCATGGTTTATTTAACATATAAAGGATTAAAACCTAAAAGCGCATTCAAGATTATGGAAGGTGTTAGAAAAGGCAGAGGTTTAACTCCAGACGATGTTAAAGAAATGAAAGAAAATAATGTGCCTCAATGGTATATCGATTCTTGTACTAAAATAAAGTATATGTTTCCAAAGGCTCACGCGGCTGCATATGTTATGATGGCATTTAGAATTGCTTATTTTAAAGTACATTATCCACTATCTTTTTACGCAACATACTTTACTGTAAGAACAGATGATTTTGATGCCGATTTAATTACTAAGGGAAAAACATATATAAAAAACAAAATTAAAGATCTAGAAGATAAAGGTAATGAAATTACAACAAAAGAGAAAGGACTTTTAATAGTTCTAGAAATTTCCTTAGAAATGTATTGTAGAGGTTTTAGTATACTACCCGTAGACTTATATGAGTCCCACGCTGAGAAATTTATTATTAAAGATAATGCTTTATTGGCTCCATTTAATTCACTAACAGGATTGGGAATTAAGGCAGCTTATAATATAATGGAGGCAAGACTGCCTAATAAGTTTATATCAAAAGAAGATCTTAGAGAAAGATGTAAAATTAGCAAAAATGTTATTGAAATATTAGACCAACATGGATGTCTAAAGGATTTACCTGATAGTAATCAACTATCCCTTTTCGGTATTTAACACTTAAACTTGCTTTAATTGTAAATAAATGTTATAATATTTTTTGTATACTAAATATATTTTTTTGCAAAAGAGTGGGTAAAACCCGCTCTTTCATTTTGTATACCTTTTTAAAATACATAAGCAAGGTAAAAAACGAACAATATAGTAAATAATATAAATTATAAGTAAGGAGGGAAATAATATGGTTAAGAAAAAAATAGAAGAAATAGTAAGAGAATTAACTTTGCCAATAACGGATAATTATCAATTCGAAATTGTTGATATAGAATTCAAAAAAGAGGGACCAAATTGGTATTTACGATTATTTGTTGATAAACCTGAAGGTATTAATTTAGAAGACTGCCAATTAATTAGTGATAGTCTTAGTGAGATATTAGATGAAGTTGATCCAATAGAACAAAGTTATATATTAGAAGTATCATCACCAGGTTTAGATAGACCTTTAAAGACACCGGAAGACTATGAAAAATATAAGGGTCATAAAGTGGAAATTAAACTATATGCACCATATAATGGACAAAAAAAGTATACTGGTAAATTAATTGGGCTGTTAGACAATATTATTAATTTAGAAGTTAATAATAAAGAAAGGATAGAAATTCCTCTAAATGCTGCTTCCTCAGTACGTTTATTTGTGGAATTTTAAAATATTGGAGGGTAAAAAATGAATATTGATTTTATTGAAGCTTTAGATCAAATTGAAAAAGAAAAGGGAATAAATAAAGAAGTATTATTAGAAGCAATAGAAGCTGCAATAACTTCAGCTTATAAAAGGAATTTTGGTTCAGCTCAGAATGTAAAAATTACAATAGATCGAGAAACAGGAGAGGTTAAAGTTTATTCTTTGAAAAATGTTGTAGAAGAAGTAGAAACTGATTTACTTGAAATAAGTATAGAAGATGCAAAAAAAATAGATCCAAACTATGAAAACGGGGATATAGTAGAAGAATTAGTAAGACCAAAAAACTTTGGAAGAATAGCAGCACAAACTGCAAAACAAGTTGTTGTACAAAGGATAAGAGAAGCTGAGAGGGGTATTATTTACAATTTATATGTGGATAGAGTAGACGAAATAATAACTGGTATTGTTCAAAGAAAAGAAAGAGCTAATGTTTTTGTGGATTTAGGAAGAACAGAAGCTATTCTAGGTTCAAGTGAACAAATGATAGGGGAAAACTATAATCATGGTGATAGAATAAAATTATATATTGTAGAGGTAAAAAAGACCACAAAAGGACCTCAAATTCTAGTATCAAGAACTCATCCAGGATTAGTAAAGCGTTTATTTGAATTAGAAGTACCTGAAATTTTTGATGGTATTGTTGAATTGCGTTCTATATCAAGGGAGGCTGGCTCAAGAACAAAAATTGCAGTATATTCTAATAATGAAGAAGTAGATCCTGTAGGTGCGTGTGTTGGACATAAAGGAGCCAGAGTGCAGCAGATTGTTAATGAATTAAAGGGAGAAAAAATTGATATTATAAAATGGAGTGAGAATCCAAAAGATTATATTGCAAGTGCATTAAGTCCTGCTAAAGTACTTTTGGTTGAAGTAAATGAAGATTCTAAATCAGCGAAAGTAGTTGTTGATGATTACCAATTATCTCTAGCTATTGGTAAAGAAGGACAAAATGCTCGCTTAGCAGCAAAATTAACGGGTTGGAAGATTGATATAAAAAGCAGATCACAATCTGATTTGATGATTCAGGAAGATGATATAATTGAATAAAAAAATATTGAGGGGAGGAGAAAGAATTGGCAAAAAAAATTCCTCAAAGAATGTGCGTTGGTTGTGGCGAAATGAACGACAAGAAAGTATTAATCCGAATTGTTAAAAATAAAGAAGGAGAGATATTTTACGATCCTATTGGAAAAGCTAATGGACGGGGAGCGTATATTTGTAAAGATGTTGGATGCTTTGATGCTGCAATAAAAAATAAAAAACTAGAAAAAGTTTTTAAACAATCTATCCCTCAGGAAATCATAGATAAACTTAGGAGTGAAATATTAAATGAATAATAGCAATTTTTATTCATTTTTAGGATTATGTCAAAGAGCTGGTAAAGTAGTTTCAGGTGAATTAGCAGTAAATATAGACTTAAAAAAAGGGAAAATAAAACTATTAGTTATAGCAGAGGATACTTCAGATAATACAAAAAATGAATATTTAAAAAAAGCAATAAAAAACAAAATTCCAGTTATTTTAATAGGCAATAAAGATATTTTAGGTGCAGCAATTGGGAAAAGTTATCGTGCATTGATTGGAGTTAAAGACATGAAAATGGCAATAAATCTTATTAAAATCTATGAAAACAAATAAAATAGGGGGTGAAACTCGTGTCTAAAGTTCGAGTTTACGAGTTAGCTAAACAATTAAATATCACAAGTAAATCTTTAATACTACAATTAAAGGATTTAGGCATTGAAGTTGCAAATCATATGGGGACAATAGATTCAGAACAAGCAAAATTAGTAATAGACTTATTAAGCAATGAAAAAAATGAACAAAACAATAGTAAAAAAGATGAAATTAAAAACAAAGCAAAATCAGACAATAATAAGTCTTCCAAACAAAATAAACCCAGTATTAAGAAAGATGAAAAAGAAAATGAAAAATCTTTAATTGAAAATAAAGAAAGTAATAAAACAGAAATAATATTACCATCTACTATAAAAGTAGGAGATTTTGCTGAAACTATATCAATTGCTCCTAGTGCAATAATAAAAAAATTAATGTCTTTAGGAAGTATGGTTACAATAAACCAAGAAATCGATTTTGAAACAGCAAGTATTATTGCAGAGGAATACGGGTATATTGTCAAGAAAGAAAAAGAAAAAACAATAGAAGAAAAATTAATTATAGAAGAAATAGATAAACCAGAAGATCTAACCAAAAGACCACCTGTAATAACAGTAATGGGTCATGTTGATCATGGTAAAACTTCTTTACTTGATGCTATTCGAAAAACAAAAGTTACTGAAAAGGAAGCAGGGGGTATTACACAGCATATAGGAGCATATACAGTTCAAGTAAATGATGAAAAAATTACCTTTTTAGATACTCCAGGTCATGAAGCTTTTACAGCAATGAGACTTCGTGGGGCAAGTATCACGGATATAGCTATCCTTGTTGTAGCTGCTGATGATGGTGTTATGCCTCAAACTGTAGAAGCCATCAATCATGCCAAAGCAGCAAATGTTCCTATTATTGTAGCAATAAATAAAATCGATAAGCCTGATTCTACTCCTGATCGAGTGAAACAAGAATTAACTGAATATGGATTAATTCCTGAAGAATGGGGTGGGGATACAATCTGTGTACCGGTATCTGCATTGACACATGAAGGAATAGAAAATCTACTAGAAATGATTTTATTGGTTGCAGAAATGCAAGAACTTAAAGCTAACTCACATAGAAGAGCAAAGGGTTCTATAGTAGAAGCTGAATTAAATAAAGGTCGCGGAACGGTTGCTACCTTACTTGTTGAAACAGGTACAATACATGTCGGAGATTCGATTGTTGCAGGAGCTGCCTACGGTAAAGTTAGAGCTATGGTAGATGACAAAGGAAAAAGAGTAAAAAATGCAGGTCCTTCTATGCCAGTAGAGATTATTGGATTATCAGAAGTACCAACAGCTGGAGATATATTCTATGTTGTTGAAGATGATAAATTAGCAAGAAATGTCGCTGAGAAAAATAAAGAAGCATTTAGAGAACAAAATTTAAATCAAACTCATAGACTTTCCTTAGATGATTTATTTAGTAAAATTCAAGAAGGGGAAGTTAAAGAAATAAATATAATAATAAAAGCTGATGTACAAGGATCTATAGAAGCTTTAAAACAATCATTAGAACGATTAAGTAATAATGAAGTAAGAGTAAATGTAATACACACAGGTGTTGGAGCTATTACTGAATCGGATGTTATGCTTGCTACTGCTTCTAATGCAATTATAATTGGTTTTAATGTTAGACCTGATAATAATGCACAAATTATAGCAGAAAAAGAAAAAGTAGATATGCGTTTATATAGGGTTATTTATAATGCGATTGAAGATATGCAAGATGCTATGAAGGGTATGCTAGATCCAGAATATAGAGAAGTAGTTATGGGAAAAGCCGAAGTAAGACAGACTTTTAAGGTTCCTAATATAGGTCAAATTGCTGGAAGCTATATAATTGATGGAAAAATTAATAGAAATAATCAAGTGAGAATTATAAGAGACGGAATTGTTATTCATGAAGGGAGTATTTCTTCACTTAAAAGATTTAAGGATGACGCAAAAGAAGTTTTATCTGGTTATGAATGTGGAATAGGAATTGAGAAATATAACGATCTTAAAGATGGTGATATTATAGAAGCTTTTACTATGGAAGAAATCCCAAGATAGTATAGTATATAAAGAAGGTGAAAAAATGGCACGAAGAATAGGTAGACTTAATGAGGAAATTAAAAAAGAATTAAGCATTTTAATAAAAAACCAAATTAAGGACCCAAGGATATCTGAATTTGTAAGTATTACTCAAGTTAAAGCAACTAATGATTTGCGTTATGCAAAGATTTATATAAGTATATATGGGAATAAAGAACAACAGGAAGCAACTTTATTGGGTCTAAAAAGTGCAGGTGGATATTTAAGAAGAGAAATTGGGAAGAAAATAAAATTACGTTATACTCCAGAGCTATTATTTGAAATAGACAAGTCTATTGAATATGGAATGCATATTAACTCAATATTAAAAGATATAAATAAAACAGATGAAAACTAAAACAATTAATGAAATTATAAATTGTATATACAATAATAGTAGCTTTTTAATAACTTCCCATATATCCCCTGATGGTGATGCATTAGGTTCTGTTATAGCTCTAGGCTTAATATTAAAAAAGTTAAATAAAAAAGTGATGTATCATATAGATCCTGCAATTGGTGATAAATACTCATTTTTGACAGAAATAGAAGATATTAATAGTAATATAACTGATAATAAGTTTGATGTTGGAATCTGTTTAGATTGTAGTGATATAAATCATTTATTTGATTCTAATATTTTAAATCAATGCAAAGAAATTTTAAATATCGATCATCATATAAGCAACAAATTATATGGTAATATTAATCTTGTTGATTCTAAAGCAAGTGCAACTGGAGAAATAATCTATGAATTATTAACATTTTTTAAAATTATTATAGATAGAAACATAGCTATAGCCTTATATACTGCCATAGTAACGGATACAGGAAACTTCAAATATAGTAATACAACATCAAAGACCCATTTTATTGTTAGTGAATTATTAAAACAACCATTTGAAGCCTGGAAAATAAATAAAATAGTATTTGATGAGCATAAAATATCTAAAATTTTTTTGATAGGAAAAGTTATTAATAATCTTCAATTTTTTTTAGATAATAGATTAGCAATTACAGTATTAACTCAAAAAGACTTAGAAGAAGTTGGAGCTCAACCAGATGAGGTTGAAGGGCTTATTAACATAGGGAGAGATATTATAGGTGTAGAAGTTTCTATTTTAATAAAAGAAAAGAACTTAGATGAATATAAAATAGGCTTTAGATCAAATGAATATGTTGATGTTGGAGAGATTGCTCTTGATCTTGGAGGCGGTGGACATAGCCGAGCATCTGGATGTACTATTTCAGGAAATAAAGATGAAATTATTAATAAATTGAAGTCTATTATTTCAAATAAAATATAATAAAGGTGGTATAATTGGAAGGAATAATAAATGTTTTAAAACCTCCAGGAATGACATCCCACGATGTTATATATTGGATAAGGAAAAATATAAATATAAAAAAAGCAGGTCACACAGGCACATTAGATCCTGGAGCTGCAGGAGTCTTACCTGTGTGCATAGGAAAAGCAACAAAAATAATACCCTATATTAATGAAAACAAAAAAGTATATAGGGCGAAAATTGTTTTTGGTGAAATAACTGATACGCAAGATAAATATGGACAAGTATTAAAGAAATCAAATCCAGATTTCACCATATCACAATTATATAAAGCTTTTAATGCTTTTACGGGAAAAATTAAACAAAAACCTTCAATTTATTCAGCAATAAAGGTAAAGGGTAAGAGATTATACGATTATGCTCGACAAGGGCAAGGAGATCTTGTAGATATACCAATTAGAGAGGTATATATTTATAATATTAAATTAATTTATCATAAAATTCCAGAATATGCATTTATAGAAGTGGAATGTTCAAAAGGAACTTATATTAGAACTTTATGTTCTGATATAGGGGATTTTTTAGGATGTGGAGCACATATGGGATTTCTATTAAGAACTAGTACTGGAGATTTTAATCTTAAGACCTCAATCACCCTTGAAGAAATAGAAATAAAAAATAAAAAAAATCACATAGAAGACATTTTATTACCTCTAGATTATTCATTGAATCCCTATCCAAAGATATATATTAAAGAAAGTGCAAAAAAGTCTTTAATAAATGGAAACTCTATTTATCCCCAGGGAATTATTACCGATTTAAAAAAATTCAATACGGATTCAATAGTTACAACATATATAAATAATAAATTATCTGCAATAGGCAAAATTCAATATGATAATGATAATGATCGTTATTACTTTAAATCCCTTCGTGTTTTACTATAAGGAGAGAATACAATGGAAATTATAGAACAATATCATAATAATGGTCAGGAAACTTCTCCTACGGTAATCGCCTTAGGATATTTTGATGGAATACACTTAGGACACCAAAAACTAATAAAAACAACAAAAAAAATAGCAGTGGGAATGAATATTAAAAGTGCTGTCTATACTTTCAAGACACATCCTTTATCGATACTTTCTCCAGAAAAAGTACCTAAGTTATTGTTCTCGAATAATAAAAAAATTAAAATCTTTAAATCCTTGGGAATAGACTATTTAATATTCCCAGACTTTACTCGTGAATTAATGATAACAACGCCTGAAGAATTTGTAAAAAACATACTTGTTGATAAATTTGATGTAAAACATGTTGTTATAGGATTTAATTATAGATTTGGTTACAAAGAATTAGGGACTCCTGACATTTTAATTAAACTTGGTAAAAAATATGGATTTGATGTAACAATTATAGAACCAGTTAAAGTTAAAGATACCACAATTAGTAGTACAAATATAAGAAAACTTATTCAAGCTGGTGATATGCAAACAGCAAAGGTCTTTCTTGGATCTTACTATTCTATATCAGGTAAAGTAGTACAAGGGAAAGGTCTTGGGAAAAAACTCTCAATGCCCACAGCAAATATAGAAATTGATAAGACAATTGCTCTTCCAAAGAATGGTGTATATAAAACTATTGTACAATATGATAATAAAAAATATAGAGCTGTTACAAATATAGGATCTAATCCTACTTTTATAAATCATCCATATACTATTGAAAGTTATATTTTAAATTTTAATAAGGAAATTTATGATGAGGAGATTGAAATATTTTTTATAGAGAGAATTAGAGCAGAAAAAAAATTTAATTCATTAGATGATTTAGTTTCACAAGTCCAAAAAGATATAGAGTTTGTAAAAAGAAAAGAATAAGTATTATTTACAATATAGATATATTATGATAAGATAATTTTTAAAGGAACATTCCATATGCACGGATTATCGATTCTCCGACGGTATTCTGAGCTTATGGAGAAAATTTAAAAGGAGGTGACATCTAATGACAATGAATAATGAACAAAAAAAGTCTATTATAGATGAATACAAGCTACATGAATCTGATACTGGTTCACCAGAAGTTCAAATTGCTATGTTAACAGAGAGAATAAACCATCTAACAGAACACTTAAAATATCACAAAAAAGATCATCATTCAAGAAGAGGTTTATTAAAAATGGTTGGGCAAAGAAGAGGTTTATTAAACTATTTAATAGATAAAGATATTGATAGATACAGAAGTATTATTGCTAAATTAAACATAAGAAAGTAAAAATAGGCGGTTTATACCGCCTATTTTTTTTGAAAAAGATTTATTTATGGGAATTAAGGGAATAATAACCTAAGAAAGGAGGATATATATGACAAAAAAAATTTTTAAAACTAATTTAGCCGGAAGAGAATTAATCGTAGAAACTGGACAAATGGCACAATTATCTAATGGATCAGCATTAATCAGGTATGGAGATACTTCAGTCTTAATTACTGCAACAGCATCAAAAACACCTAGAGAAGGAATAGACTTCTTCCCTTTAAGCTGCGATTTTGAAGAAAAATTATACGCAGTAGGAAAAATTCCAGGTGGATTTATTAAAAGAGAGGGCAGACCAACTGAAAAAGCAGTTCTAACATCGAGATTAATTGATAGACCTATTAGGCCATTATTCCCTAAAGGATTTAGAAATGATGTTCAAATTATTGCAACAGTTTTTTCAGTAGATCAAGATAATTTGCCTGATATTGTTGCAATGATAGGTTCATCTATTGCCTTATCAATTTCTGATATACCCTTTAATGGTCCAACTGGTTCAGTTTCAATGGGATTAGTAAACGGTGAATTAATCACAAATCCTACTGGCGTACAAAGAGTAAAAAGCGATCTTAACCTTATTGTATCTGGCACAAAGGATGCCATTATGATGGTAGAAGCAGGTTCTAATGAAATATCTGAAGAAGTTATGCTAACAGCTATTATGAAAGCACATGAAGAAATAAAAGAGCTAGTTGCATTTCAAGAAGAAATAGTACAAGATATCGGAAAAGAAAAAATGGTAGTAAATTTAGTAATGCCAAATAAAGATATTGAAGCAGAAATTAAAGAATTTGGTTCTGAAAAATTAAAAAATGCTATAAAAACAGTAGAAAAACTAGAAAGACAAAATAATATTGATGAGTTAAAGGAACTTATCTTAGATACATTTATAGAAAAATATCCAGATGATAAAAAAACAATAGAAGAAGTTATTTATAATATGGAAAAAGAAGAAGTAAGAAAGATGATTACATTAGAAGGAATTAGACCTGATAATCGCAAAACCGATGAAATTAGAACCATTACATCAGAAGTTGGGCTATTGAAAAGAACTCATGGGTCAGGATTATTTACAAGAGGACAGACACAAGTACTATCTATAGTTACACTAGGTGCATTAGGTGATGTGCAAATATTAGATGGATTGACAGAGGAAGAATCAAAACGTTATATGCATCATTATAATTTTCCTCCCTATAGTGTTGGAGAAACAGGTTTTTTAAGAGGACCAGGAAGACGAGAAATAGGTCATGGTGCACTAGCAGAAAGAGCACTTGAACCTGTTATACCATCTGAGGAAGAATTTCCATATACCATGCGTGTAGTATCAGAAGTTTTAAGTTCAAATGGATCTACTTCTCAAGCAAGTGTATGTGGAAGTACTTTGTCATTATTAGATGCTGGAGTTCCTTTAAAAGCTCCTGTTGCTGGGATAGCGATGGGATTAATAAAAGAAGGAAATAATATAGCAATTTTAACCGATATTCAAGGTATGGAAGATTTTTTAGGGGATATGGATTTTAAAGTTGCAGGAACAAAAAAGGGTATTACAGCAATACAAATGGACATAAAAATACAAGGTATTGATAAACCTATTTTGGAAAGAGCACTTGAACAAGCTAGAAATGGCAGATTATTTATCCTAAAGAAGATGAATGAAGTAATAAATACTCCTAGAGTAGAATTATCTCCATATGCTCCACGAATTATATCAATGAAAATTGATCCTGAAAAAATAAGAGATGTAATAGGTCCTGGAGGTAAGATTATTAACAAAATAATTGCGGAAACAAATGTAAAAATTGATATTGATGATGATGGAAAAATTTATATAACTGCTCAAGATACTAATACAGGAGAAAAAGCCAAGCAAATAATAATAGATTTGATAAAGGAAGTTGAAGTTGGCGAAGTGCTTTTAGGAAAGGTAGTTAAAATTCTTAACTTTGGAGCTTTTTTAGAATTACCTGGTGGAAAAGAAGGATTAGTTCATATTTCTAAATTGTCCCATGAAAGGGTTGAAAAAGTTGAAGATATCTTAAATATTGGAGATGAAATATTAGTAAAGGTAATAGAGATTGATAAACAGGGTAGAATTAATTTATCCAGAAAAGATGCTCTTCCAAATGATAATAAATAAGGATTAAAAGTATCATAATTCATAAACCCAAGAGGTTTATGTTTTTTTGTTTTAATTTATACAATAAATGTAATAACTCATCATTATATAAAATATTAATCTACTATCAAGTATTTAATAGGAGGGTTAATATGAAAATATATTTTATACCATTTAATAAAAAATTATTTATAACATTAGGTATTATTATAGCAACTATAATAATAATTTTAATAATGTTTACACAATTTAATGTTTCAGCATTTAAACCAATTTATGAAGCTGAAACAGGGAGAAATGAGATTTCACTTACCTGTAATGTGGTTTGGGGCACAGAATATATTCCAAATTTACTAGACATATTAAAAAATGAGAATACAAAGATAACATTTTATATAGGGGGGAAATGGGCAGAGGATAATCCAGATTTACTGAATAGAATATTTATAGAGGGGCATGAAATCGGAAATCATGGCTATGATCACAAAAAACATAGTCAGCTTAACGATTTAGACAATGAAAATGAAATAATAAATGCAGAGAAAGTAATAGAAAAAGTTATAGGAGAAAAAACAACTCTTTTTGCCCCGCCATATGGTGATATAAATGATAAAACTGTAGAAATTGCCGAAAGACTTGGTTATAGAGTTATAATGTGGAATATTGATACTATTGATTGGAAGGACCAGGATCCACAAATTATTTATGATAGAGTATTTAAAAATAAACTAAATGGAGGCATAGTATTAATGCATCCTACAGAGGGAACTGTAAAAGCTCTTCCTTCTATTATAAAGGATATTAAAAATAAGAATTTAGATATTGTAACAGTCTCAGATTTGATTAAGGAATAATGTGTAAATTTGTAAACTAAATAAAATAATATATAATAAATTTAATAGGAAATTTAAATAGTAGTTATGAATTTATGTTAAAGATTAATCTTTTAAACAGGCAAAGAAATACAAAAGAGAAAGGGTTAGGTTAATAATGAATGCTTGCAAAATTAAAATTACAAACAAATCAAAATATAATCTCCCAGAATATCAAACAAAAGGATCAGCTGGAATGGATATATATGCAAATATTACAACTTCAAAAATAATAAGACCCAGAGAAAGAATGCTAATTCCAACAGGAGTATCCATTTCTATGCCAGAAGGTTATGAGGCTCAAATTAGAGCTCGTAGTGGTCTTTCATTAAAGCACGGTATTACATTAGTTAATGGAATTGGAACAATTGATTCGGATTATAGGGGTGAGATAAAAGTTATTTTAATAAATTTGGGAGAAAGAGATTTCACTATAAAACCTGGAGAACGTATTGCACAAATGGTTATAAAAAAATATATTATTGCCGATTGGGAATTAGTACAAGAACTAGATGAAACTCAGAGAGGCAAAGAAGGTTTTGGACATTCTGGGTAAATAGTATTATTTATTTTTATAAAGGAGGTTTCAGTATGAGATGGCAAGAATTAAAAAATAAAGAAATAATTAATATATCCACAGGAGAAAGATTAGGTCTTTTGGGTGATTGTGATGTAGAATTTGATATTAGAAATGGCAAGATTAATACTATTTTAATACCAGAATTAAAAGGATATTTGTCTTTTATATCAGAAAAAAAAGTAGATGCTATTCCTTGGGATAATATAAAAAAAATAGGCTCTGATATGGTTATAATTGAAAAATAAGATCTTTTTTATATAAACATAGAAAATAATAAACAACTAAATAATTAAATTATAAGAACATAAATAATTACTGGAGGAAAATATATGAAGATAGTTATCCAAAAATTTGGGGGAACATCAGTAAGTTCTCTAGATTCAAGAAATAATATAGTTAAGAAGATAAAAGAAGCGAAGGGTAAGGGGAAAAATCCAGTTATTGTTGTATCTGCAATGGGTAGAAAAGGTGAACCATATGCAACTGATACTCTTATTGGAATGTTAAATGAATACAAATCAGCACCTAGAAATTTAGATTTAATAATGGTGTGTGGAGAGATTATTTCTTCAGTTATAATAGCTACACATATAAAAAATGAAGGTTGGGATGCCATACCCTTAACAGGTGGTCAAGCTGGTATTATAACTGACAATCACTTTGGAAATGCTAATATAAAGAATGTTGATACACAGGTATTATTAAACATAATAAAAGAAGGAAAGGTGCCGGTTGTTACTGGATTTCAAGGTATTACTGAACACGGTGATTTTACGACATTAGGAAGAGGGGGAAGTGATGTAACTGCTTCAATATTAGGAGAAGCATTAAATGCAGATAGTATTGAGATTTATACAGATGTTGATGGAGTAATGACTGCTGATCCTAGATTGGTGTCAAGTGCAAAGGTGTTATCAGCAATTGATTATAACGAGGTCTTTCAATTAGCTGAATATGGGGCTAAGGTAATACACCCAAGAGCTATAGAAGTATCAATGAGATGTAATATACCATTATATATAAAAAATACTAATACTGATTCTCCTGGGACCTTAATTACTAATTATAATAAAATAAACTTACAAAAAACATTAAAATATCCTGTTGTAACTGGCATTGCACATATTCCAAATAGAGCACAAATTAAACTAAAAATTAAAAATCAAAATATCGAATCATATTTTGACCCTCTATTTTTTACTGAAATAGCAAATAGGAATATAAGCATAGACCTAATAAATTTATTTCCAGAAGAAAAAGTTTTTATAATTGATAATAATGATATTGAAAAGATAGAAGAACTCTTAAAAGAGAATAAATATGAGTATACAATAATAGATAATTGTTGTAAAGTAACTGCTATTGGGAACGGAATGAGAGGTGTTCCTGGAGTTATGGCACGCATTATTTCAGCATTACATCGAGAGGGTATCCAAATATTGCAAACTGCAGATTCCCATATAACTATATCTTGTTTAGTGAATGGTAAAGATACAAAGACAGCAATAAAAGTATTACATGAAGAATTTAATTTAGGATAATAATTATATACTCTTTTTATTTTAGAATAACTACATATATATTAAGTAATTACAAATAATATATTCGTAACCCTAAAAGATGAGGTGAAAAATTTGAAAAATGAAAAGAGTAAGGGTAAAGATGAAATAGAGCAAAAAAATAATAAAGATTCAAAAATTGATACAATCGAAAAGTTGGGACAATTGAATATTCCTTCCTATAAAAGTAATATTCAAAGTATAACTATAATTGGTCAAATTGAAGGACACATGGTTTCTCCACCACAGAATAAGACAACAAAATATGAGCATATTATTCCTCAATTATTATCTCTGGAAGAAAATCCAGAGATTGAGGGTTTACTTTTATTGCTTAATACTATGGGAGGTGATGTTGAAGCAGGATTAGCTATTTCAGAACTTATTACAAGCCTTTCAAAACCTAGTGTATCAATAGTTTTAGGTGGTGGTCATAGTATTGGAGTACCACTTTCAGTGTCTACAGATTATTCTTTTATAGTTCCTACAGCAACAATGACAATTCATCCTATTAGGATGACTGGATTAGTTATTGGAATTCCTCAAACATTCGCTTACTTTAACAAAATGCAGGAAAGGGTAGTAAGATTTGTGGCAGGGAATTCAACTATAACTGAAGAAAAATTTAGAAAATTAATGTTAAACACTGGTGAATTAGCTAATGATGTGGGTACTATACTAATAGGGAAAGAAGCAGTAGAAAATGGTTTGATAGATGAAGTAGGAGGAATATCACAAGCGAGAAGTAAGTTAAAGCAATTGATATACGATAAAAAAACAACTGAAATTAAGTAGTTTGAGAACATTATCATGTATGATATAATATTAAAATATTTTATTAATTATAGCACAGTCTTTCTGTGCTTATTTAATTTTGTAGAAGAAAACCCCCGGTTTTACCGGGGGTTCCAAAAAGCTTTAGCTATGAGTAATTTTTTTAACCTCCTTTTGATAAAATTAAGTAGGTTCGCCAACCTAAACTAATTAATCAAAAGGAG
>Ga0334892_1000691_pt1 | contig 36725 bp, 29 predicted proteins | sample GraSluR3_MG_4_FD_207213 | JGI IMG/M metagenome (GOLD analysis project Ga0334892, IMG submission 207213) | Sludge microbial communities from methane-producing bioreactor in Wageningen University, Netherlands - Granular Sludge_15_04-R3 | ecosystem: Engineered > Bioreactor > Anaerobic >...
CGGACGCGCAGTTCCTGGGTCATCCGCTCACGTAATGTTTTTTTTCATTGTAATTAAATTTTAAGTGTATAAAGAGCAACGGGAAAATGACCATCAGGGTTACCGCCAGAGGCGGTTTCGTTCAACAATGCTGTATAAATAATTATAAACATATTCATACAGCTGTCCGTTGTGCTTCATGCTCAGAAGACGCAGTAGCAAAAGGAATTGACATTTAAAATGAGTATATTTGTGCTTAATTAATTTGATTTAATGAGAATAACTGAAAGAAAATATTTCGACACATATATGGATTTAATTGGAAATGAAATTTCTAAATTGATTAAGGATTTTGATTTTTCGGAAAATCGTGGCGGATTTGAATATTTGACAAAATCTTCAGCTGTTTATTCATCAAATATTGAAGGAAATAGTATCGATTTGAATTCTTACATGAATTATGAAATGAACAAGGACAAGTTCAAGGTAGGAAAAGAAATTGAAGAAATAGAGGATTTAATTGAAGCATATGGATTTGCACAGAACAATAAGCTGAATGAGGAAAATCTATTGAATTGTCATAAAACATTTTCAGACACTTTGTTAATAAGAAGCAAAAGAGGAAAATATAGAATCGATCAGGTTGGAGTTTTTGGGAAATATGGATTAGCATATATGGCTGTTGAACCAGAATTTGTAGAGAAAGAAATGAAAGTGTTTTTCCAAGACATAAATGAATTAACCTTCTCTGATCTTAACGAAATAGAAGTTTTTTATTATGCTTCATTGATTCATTTACGATTTGCACATATACACCCATTTAGGGACGGAAATGGTAGAGCTGCAAGATTAATTGAGAAATGGTTTGTTGCGGAGAAATTAGGACGGGATTTTTGGAAAATGCCATCGGAAGAATTTTATAAGAAGAACCAAGCTAAATATTATGAGACAATTAATCCTGGGGTCAATTTTTATGAATTGAATTATGACAAATGTATCGGATTTTTGGAAATGTTACCGAAATGTCTGAAATAAAGCACGAAAGCACAACATTTTAGGAATTAAGGCACAGTTGAGCCCGGGAAAAAGGCAGTAGGTTGATTTACCTGCTGCCTTTTTCTGAGGTAGCTGTGCTCAAAAGCACTGAAAGCGGACAACACATGGCAGCAATAAAATAGTAATTGCAGGAATCTGATTCATATCCATGTTTATTGACTATTGAAAGAGCAGTCAAAGATTAATCTATGTTCATTTGGAATCATTCCAAATAGTTGAAAAACATGTTTTCACCTGCATGGTGATTTTACTTTTTCCCTACTTTTAAACAAATTTTTTGAATGAAACCACTTACAACCATACTTGTAAACGTTTTTAAATATTTACAAACGGATATAACAATAGAAATCAATGAATTATGCAACGTTCTGGTATAGCAAAAATATATTTACGTATGAACTTTCAACAACGTTGTGCAACATAAGCGACAGGACACAGAAACGAACAAAATCACATAAATGAAAAAATATTTAATACCGATTTTTACGATTTTTATATTAGGTTGTAACCAAACTGATAATGAAGGATACATTTTGCCTGACTGGAAACAAGGAGATTATAGATATATAAAAACAGAAGTTTCATCTTTTAGTAGAGTAAATAATGATACGATTTATAATTTATCAGCTAAAAACGAGTATAAGTTTAGTATTATAGATGTATCAAAAGATTTTTATACAATTGAAATACAGAATATTTCAAAACCTGATTTTGATTTTAATATCGGTATTGACTCGATTGGAGAAGATGTAAATAAAATGGTTTCTTTGATTCAGAGTTTTCCAAAGATTTCTATTCCATACCAAGTTAGGATAACAAAATCTGGAGAAATTGAAGGAATTGTAGAATGGGAAAAAGTATTGAATAAGTTTGTGGATAAAATAATGGATATAGCTGATAGTATTGGATTTAGACCTGAAGAACACCAGTATATTGAACAGTATTTTAGCTCAACTATTGGAATTGAGGAAAATTTAAGAAATACTTTGTTTAAAGAGGTTGCAGACAATCTTGATTTATATAACACAAAAATCCCTGAACCTGATTCTGTTGTAACAGAAACTATCCAAGTACCGAATCCAAATACAGGTATGATTGTAAATGGAAAACTTCACTTTAAGACGCTGTCAGTTATAAATGGTGTCTATGAGATTGAAATGAAAATGGAATTTGAGGATGATATTTTTTCGAATCAAGACGATTTCATGGATGATTTTTTTAATAAGGACACTACTAAAAAAACATTTAAGCCTGATATGGAAAACTATTCAATTTTTTATTGGAATTCAAGTACCTCATGGATTGATAGTTCAAGATTTTATATGAATCTCGTAGCTGATACGATTGAAGTGAGAATGAGAACAAAAACATTGATGTATAAATAATTACGTTGCACAACACACAATATAAAACAGTTGGGGTTCAGTAGTTTGCGAGGGTTTGGTTCCCGCTCCAGCATTCTTGTCGGTGGATACGAATACGCTCCGAAAACCCAACCGTTTCATATTGTAAAACGTTGTGTGTAAGCTAATGAGAGCAATCGTCTACATATCTAGCATATTGATTCTGATTTCTTGTGTAAATCCCAAACGGAAAATTTCTGGATTGGAGAATTTATTCATCAATGATATAAAAAGTGCTACGATTATTATTAACAAAAACGATTTGATAACGGATTCTATTGACACATTGAGAATTATTCCATTTGAGCATATTGATTTAATTACGAATACTTGGAATAAATCGAATGACATTGGGTTAGTCAAGTTTTTTCCATCTCACATCGTTGAGATTAAATACAAAACTGGCGAGACAGAACGATTAAGGCTTGCTGGTAAAATGATTAAAAGAAATAATGATTGTGCAGTTTCGGCTGATTTCAACTTAGCTGATTCATTGTGGATACTTAGTTACAAATATTATAGATTTGAAAATAATTAAACAAACTAACCAATGCCCAAAATTGATTACAAATTAAGGATTCGATTCATTTTATCATTGCTATCAATATCTACTTTTGCATTATGTCAAGAGAATAAAACAATAGATTGTTTTATTGACAATAATCGAAGTATGAAATTTTGTATAATGTCTGATAGTAAAACGCATGATGAGCAATTTGGTGATTGCTATCGACTGTTTAAAATTAAGAGCATAAAATCGGATTCGACTTTTGGAGAGTATTATTTAGATGTTAATCGTAGTCCAGATTTCCCCTATAAATTAATTACTGATTTTTATGAACATCATGAAATAATAATAATTAAAGGTGTTGCTTCATTTTACTTATATTCAGCAAAGACAAATTCAATTTCAGATAATATTTACCCTGATTATTCTGGTTGTGAATTTTCAGATGGGCAAGGTTCATTCATCGATAAAATTAAAATATTGGATATGGGAAAAACATTAGAATTACGTGTTATGGAATGTGGGATACATAAATTTGATATTGAAAACATAAATGCAATAAAGGAGAGGAAATAAAGCCTACACACAACAATTAGCCTCCAATAAAGCGTTGCTTGCATACGCTTTACATTGGAGGCTGTGTTGAACTAAACATTGTCGCTTTTTAACCACCTGCCAATTAATGGTTTATTCATAGTGTTTTCAATGGGGTTTTCGGGTTTTCTGCGATTCTGTTTTTCGGGCTATCATCAGGTAATGTTTGGTTTCCCGCAAGAAAAACGGTATGCATCGTATCAAAACCTAGTTGGTTTTACGTCGGTTGTGATAAAAGCATTCAGTTTAAAAATCAAATCTTTCATTCCAGACATACCTTTTCCGTTTACGCTTCCCGGCGCATCAGCTTCACTTTCACAAAACATCAGGGATCAACAGATTCCTGCCCCTGCATTTAGCGGCGGCGCCCGTTCTTTTGGCCAGGTTTCCAGCAATCTGAGTTCTCCTCCACAATCGCGGCATCTCAGCAACGAGCGTTCACCGAAACACAACACCAGCACCTGTGCCCTGGAAAGTGGTGCAGCCTGCACGAGTTCTTGCCCAAGACTTTTGCGGATAGCTGCCAGGCTTTGCCTTTTGCTGCGGGTGCTTAAAAATCCCAGGTGGCGTATTCTGCGAAAATAAGGCGGCACAATATGGTCCAAAAAACGATTGAGGAATTCTACACCGCTTATGGTTTCAGTTTTCTTTTGGTAGCCATTTTCGCGGTCGCGCCAGCTAAAGGTAACGTGGGTTTCGGTTACCTTCAGAATCCGTGCATTGGAGATGGTCCGTCAGCTGACGGATATATCGGCCCAGGTATTCCACTACACTTTCCGGTGAACCGAAAGCCTGTTTGGCATAAACCACCCACGGTTTTTTAATGAGGTCGCGCGGCACATACTTTTTGATTTTTTCCTGTTGTTTCAGCCTGCGTAGCTTTTTTGCAAAACGAGCGCTGAATACTCCTGACATCTGTTTTACATCAAACAAAAAATTACCGCCCTGTTTGCTGCTTTTCCACTTCCCGTTTTTATCGATTCCCCCGGCAGGAACAATTAAATGCACATGCGGGTGAAACCTGAGTTGCTGGTCCCCCGCCGATAGTCGGGCAGGCAGGTGTGCAAAATGGCAATTGCTCCGGGTTTTGCACCGAGCAGTTTGGGGTCTTTGGCAAACAGGCACAGGGTTTCCCACGATTTTTCGAACAACAGGTTGTACATCATCTCGCGGTTGAAACGGAACAACTCCAGCAAATCATGCGGAACAGTAAACACCACATGAAAGTATTTTACCGGCAGCAGTTCCTGTTTGCGTGCTTCCACCCACAACTCTTTGTCGATACCCTGACAACGGGGGCAATGACGATTCCTGCAACTGTGCAGCACGTAGTGCACCGAGCCGCAACCGCTGCACGCCATGGCCGAGCCTCCCAGTTCGGAGGTACGGCAGGTGGCCAGTGCCCGCAGCACCTTTAGCTGATGCTTTGAAACACCCCTTTCATCCAGTAAATCCGGCAGAAATTGGTTGACAACCGCTCCCTGTGTATTACCTGAGTACATGGTTATAAAGCATCTCCATGGGGGCAAAACCGGCTTTGGGGTTCGACCTGGCAATGTGTAAATACATCATGGTGGTGGCAATATCGGCATGGCCCAACTGGTTTTTCAGGCTCACAATATCAAGCCCCATTTCCAGCAAATGTGTGGCATAACTGTGGCGCATGGTGTGGATACAAACCTTTTTGCCAATGCCCGTTTTTTTGATACACCCCCGGAAAGCATGGCGGATGCCTTCGCGGCTGATTTGCTGCCCGCGCACTTTCCCGTTAAAAAGCCAGATTTTCGGGTTCGAAGTTTCAAGGTACTGCCGTATTCCTTTAACTGCAAGCGGCGAAACAGGTACATAACGGTCCTTTTTATGCTTGCTCTGACGAATATGTATCATATTCCGGTCAAAATCAATATCGGTTATTTGCAGGTTGATAACCTCGGAAATACGCAATCCGCAATCGTAAGTAACAGCAAACAGAACCCGGTGCTTCAAAAGTTTGGGAGTTTTCAAGATAAGTTTCACCTCGGGCTGGGAAAACACCACCGGCAGGGCTTTATTGCGCGAGACTGGGGGAAGTGCCAGGTAAAGTTTCTCGTTTTTAAACATCGCAAACAGGGTGCGCAACCCGTAAACCAGGTGCTTAAACGAACTCATACTGGGCTTTTCGTTTTGCCGGATTTGGAAAAGGTACTCTTCCATCTGGTCAATGGAAAGTTCCAGGGGCGAACATTTAAAATACAACACCATTTTTGAAATTTGCATCAGGTAATTACGAGTGCACGATTCAGATTTACCGGCAATGGTGTACTTGCGAAGAAATTTTTCACTGATGGTTTTAAACTCGGGAACAGCCTCATGGGCCTGCTCCAGGTAAGATTTTCTGCTCATAATAAATTTGTTTTTAAAATTAATGGCAGCAAAATCAGCAGATATGGCCAACAATTCCTATTTTAGTTGAAAAATAAGCTCCCGCAATGCGGGTTTAGTTCAACACACAATATAAAACAGTTGGGGTTCAGTGGTTTACGAGCATTTGTTCTCGCATTAACTTTTCCTACGGTGGATACGGACGCACTCCGAAAACCCAACCGTTTCATATTGTCAAACGTTAGTGGCAAGCTGTAAAGTCCAACTGCAAATTGATAAGCATTATGAAACAAATATTTTTAACAATAGCATTCGGATTAATTTTCCAAGCAGGATTTTCACAAAAAGTGATTGATAAGGACTATAACTCTATCTTTGACAAGCATGGAGTTGACGGTTGTTTCGTGCTTTACAATCAAACTGATAATGAATATGTAAAATATAATTCAAACCTATGCGATACTGGATATATACCTGCATCAACTTTTAAGATACCCAATTCATTGATTGCACTGGAAGAAGGAGTAGTTAAAGACACAAATCAAATAATTAAGTGGGACGGACATGAATGGCCCAATAAACCATGGAACCAAGACCAAACTTTAAAAACTGCGATTAAGTATTCATGTATTTGGATCTATTTTGGCTTTGCAGAACAGATTGGTATAGAAAAATACCAGGATTATGTTAATTCCTTTGATTATGGCAATAAAATTTTGACTGGTCCACCGACACGATTTTGGTTAGCGGGATTATTTCGGATAAGTGCAAACCAACAGATTGATTTTTTAAGAAGATTTTATAATTATGAATTGCCGAATATTTCTCGACAATCAATTGACATTGTTAAAGACATCATAGTTTTGGAAAAAACAGATAATTATAAACTTAGTGGTAAGACTGGTGGCGGAATGCTTACTGAGACCGATTACATCATGTGGTTAGTTGGATACATTGAGAAAGATAATAACCCATATTTTTATGCTATGAATTTTAAGACACATGATTTTAACAAGTTGAGTCAGGCTCGATACGAGATAACAAAAGATATTTTAAAGGATTTGAAATTAATAGAATGAAAAACAGCCAGCGACACACATATGGTATAGTGCATGCGGGTTTCAGAGGTTTTCGAGCGGTTGGGGCTCGTAAAAAAAGGTCGGTGTAAACTGATAGGAAATCGCTTCGTAATCCCGCACGACACCATACCATCAAACGTTGTGGGTAATGCCAGGAGAGCCGCACGTTTTCAATTATAAGCTTATTTCAATACAGGGATTAAAAGATTATCTTTGTGTAAACAGATAATAAATGGATTTTAAAATTCTAACTGATAAATTACTGGATGATTACTCCAAAGCGGTAAGAGAATCACCTTTGGATAAAATTGATAAAATCAAAAAACTGGAGATGCCAGTTGATTATTTTCAATTTTATAAATCGGTTTCATCAGTTTATTCATCAAAGATTGAGGGAGAGGATATTGACTTTGATAGTTATTTTAAACACAAATTCTTAAAAGTTAAATTTAAGCCTGATTATACCCGTAAAGCTGATGATTTATATTCTGCATATGATTTTATTGACAATAATAGATTGACACTTGAGAATGTGCAAAAAACACATTCCATTTTGAGTAAAAGTTTATTACGCAAAAGTCAACAAGGATTGATTCGTAATAATCCAATGTTTGTAATTAATAGCGATGATAAAATTGAATATGTTGCGGCAAGTCCAGAGATAGTTAACTCGGAGCTTGACAGATTGTTTCATGACATTGACTTGTTACTAAATACAGATTTAAATCCTTTTGAGATATTTTATTATGCTTCATTATTACATCTTGTTTTTGTAAAAATACATCCATTTCAAGATGGAAACGGACGAACCGCAAGATTGATTGAGAAATGGTTCCTGATTGAGAAAATTGGACAAATGGCTACTTCAGTTCAATTGGAAAAAAATTATTACAAAAGACTAAAGGATTATTATTCAAATATCAGGAAGATTGGACTTGAATACGAGTATTTGGACTATTCAAAATGCCTTGATTTTTTATTAATGACAGTTAATGGGATTGATGACCAGAATTAAAAGGCACATACCCACTACACACAATATAAAACAGTTGGGGTTCAGTGATTTGAGAGCATTTGTTTTTCAAAACAACTTCCAACGGTGGATACAGACGCGCTCCGAAAACCCAACGTTTCATATTGTCAAACATTGAGACCCATTATATCTATCTTTTCCTTATTTTAAAAGCAATATCCGGCCTTTGGGAATCCATTTCAGGAACAATTAAATTCAACATTTCTTTTTCCGGTTTAACGGTTTCTGTTTTAATTGTTTTTCCTGTCCAGGTATCAAACCAGGAAACCTCAAATTTTCCCTTTCCCTTTTTGGAAAGTGAGATTATTGTTCCTTCTGCATTTTCTTTGGCATACGAACGCAGCCAGCCAAATCCTTCACTGCCGGAATCCATCACATAAATGTCGGCCCCTGTGGCGGTTACTTCAACAGGTTCAAAGGGCAGGTTGGCAAAATCGATGTTTTCAGTAAAGGTTGCCACATGGCTCAGTTGTTCCCAGTCCTGTTCCTTCAGGAAGGTATAGTCCCACCACACCGGTACACCGGCCAGTCCGTTGGCAAGTGTGGCCCACAGGGCGTTGTGGTAGTGAATGTGGTAGTTTTCGCTGTGGCGGTCGAAATACGACCATTCAGCGCCCGATTCACCAAAAATCGACGGTTTTTCAAAATTATCCCAAAACCGGCGCGCAGCCCAGGCGTAGTTGTACATGGAGCTGCGCAGTGAATCTTCGGGATATTTCAATTCCCAGCCCTGCCGCGGATAAAGGTGCAGGTTGGGAACATCGATAATTTCATGCAGTTGCCGGCGGTACTCTTTAAACCCGCCGCTGAACGAGGCGGTCATTGGGTGGCCGTATGGATCGTTCTCGGTAAAGTATTTCTGCGCTTTTGCCACCCAGTCGAACGCTTCCTGGTGGCGTCCCTGCTCCCAGCCATCGGTGCCGTTCATTTCGTTTATCAGTTCCCAGATGCCCCAACTGCGGCTGTGGGCATACCGGGCAATCAGGTAGCGGTACTTCTGTTTCTGATACTCCCAAACCAGCGAATCTTTATACACATCGGCCACATCTATTAAATGGCGGTAAGGATTTTTATCCCACTCGGCAGCCCATACGGTTTCCGAAAACAGATCGTGGGGCCAGATGGCAAACATCAGTTTGATGTCGTCTTTTTCGAGAATCTTCAGCAGCGAGTCGATGCGTCCGCATTTCAGCTGGTTGTAGCGGCCCAACTCTTCTTCGATAATTCCGGTACCGTTTACAAATCCGCCGTACCCTATATCCCAGATGGCAAACAGGTTGGCGTTGTACTTCTTATATGTATCGAATCGTCCCTGATTGTTTCGCCACGGGGAGTAAACACCGACGGCAAAATAAGTGGAGCCATCGTCGTGTGCAAAATAGCGCGGGTTCACCTCCGAGGGTTTAATCCAGCCGCTGTGCTCCGAATTTATTGCTTCAAAAGAGTGGGAGTCAGAGTTTCCTTTTTTATCGTTATTCTCCACAAAAACCTGGTATTTGTAGGTTCCTGTTTCGTTGGGCGAAAAACGGATTTTCCACTGGTCGGCTTCTTCGTAATTGTCGTAAAAGCCGTTAATCCGGATTTCTTTTCCCGAAGGAGCCTGAAAAACGGCAAACACGTCTATTTCTGCCGGACTGAAGGGGTTTTCGTATTCCACCTGTTTCAGGTCAAGCTGCATTTCAAACTTTTCGTATTTTTTTACTTTGGCAGTATTCACCTGAGAAACCGAAACTTCGGGATTGTTTTTGCCTGCCGCCATAAGGTTGACGGGCAACAACAAAGACAGGCCAATCGCTGCATGGATAAACATTTTTGTGATGTTCATAAACTGTTCTTTTTAACGATTACGGAACCAGAATTACTTTATTCAGTCCCGGTTCTTTTTGATATAACCGGCGAAACCATTCGGCGCCTTCGGAAAGCGGCGCCACGGCCGAAATCAGTTTGGCAGGGTGTACTTTTTTGGCAGCCAGCAGGTCGAGCACCAGTTCGTATTCTCCGTTGATGGCACAACTTCCCTGAACGGTAATTTCGCGGGTAACAACCTGTTGCAAAGGAAACTGTATTTGCGGTGAGAGGTTGCCGACTAAAACAACCGTTCCTCCCTTTCTGGTATTTTCAACACAGGTTTGTACTGTTTCGGCAATACCAACTACTTCGAAGGAAAAGTCAACTCCCCGGTTTTTGGTCAGTTCCAAAATCTTCTCAGCGCTGTTTTTTTCTTTTGATCTGAAGGTAAAATCAGCGCCGAATTTCCGGGCGAGTTCCAGTTTCTGATCATCCAAATCGATGGCGATAACCGGACCGGCGCCAAAAAGTTTGAGCAGTTGCACCACAAAAACACCTACCATTCCGGCGCCCACCACCAGCGCACTGCTTCCGGGTTTCAGCTTTGAAACATTTACGGCATGTGCAGCAACGGCAATGGGCTCTACCATGGCGGCTTCCTCAAACGAAACCCCGTCGGGAACCCGGTGCAGAATGTGTTGAGGCACAGCTACCTTTTCGGCAAAAGCCCCGTGCCGGCGGTATTCTCCGGGAGAGACGCCCAGCACCTGCCGGTTGTCGCTCAGGTTGTAGTGCCCTTTCAGCGTAAACCAGTCGTTGAGCGGATAAACGGTTGAGTCGAAGGTTACGCGATCGCCCGTTTTCCAGCTTTTCACATTGCTGCCGGTTTCAATTATTACTCCCGCGGCTTCATGCCCCATAATCAGCGGAGGCTTTCTGCGTCCGGTGCTGCCGTCCATCCCGTGCACATCGCTGCCGCATATTCCGCAGGCTTTCACTTCAATTAAAACGTCACCGGGCTGGATTTCCGGATCGGGAAAATCACGGTAATTCAGTTTGTTGTATTCATCGAGAACAAGTGCCTTCATTAGCATCAAAGTTTTACAGTTGTGGACACGTTTTTCGCTTTTTGCGATTCAAAATGGAAAGTAACTTCTCCGCGTCCTTCAATTAAAAACTGGTATTCCATCACACTATGACCCGGCATGGCCAAAAACTGCACTTCGGGTTTATTTTCCTTATAGCTTACTTTTTCAAAATGTCTGTCGGTGATTTTTCCACCGGCCACCACATTTCCGCCGGTTACTTTCAAAAAATCCTGTCCGTAGAGCTTGCTGTTAAACGCATAGGCCGTCATGGAAGGAAGTCCTTTTTTGTTTTGCAGTCTCACCTTTACGCGGTTCAGGTTGCCCGGCAGTTTTTGCACATCGAACACCTCCATTTCAATTTCGGGGGTATGTTCGGCCGAGAGCAGCACCACCGATGCGTTTCGGTGAACCAAATCGGGCAGCATGAACGGGTGGGGCAGGCGCGAACTCATTTTCACCCAGCCACCGATTTCAACTTCTCCAAACTGAGGGTGGTCAAATTTCTCCCAGTCCTTGAACAACTCTCCCTGGGCCAGCCGGTCGTTAAATTCCAGCAATTCGCGGGTTCGCCCGGGCGAAGTACCCCGTCCGCCTGCATCGGCAGCCTGCATGTCAGATTTGTCTCTGTAGGTTTCCTGGTCGCGCATAAACAGCTCTCCCACAAAACCGAGGATGCCATTTATAAAATAGAGGTGGGTGGTAAAATCTCCGTAGGTAGGATACAAATCCACCGAGGGGTGGTAAACATACCCCGGGGTTATTTTAACCGCTTCATTGCCAATGACATCATAAGCGGCAATGTCGGACGGGTCGATGCGGGTGGTGTTGTCGGCAGGGACGCGCAGCCACATGCCACCGTAGTTGTGAAATGCATATCCCACAATGATGTTTGGGCGGGCGGCAATGTAATCAGCAATGGCTTTAAGCCCAACACCCGAAAGCGGAAAATGGCCAGCACCGCGCTGTGCATAAGGGGGCATCCAGTTGTGGCCCCAGTTGCGGTTGGGGTCGAGGTAGCCTTCCGCATCCTCGTTCAGCCGACCGTCGCCGTCGTTGTCAATTCCTTCGTACCCCAGCAAGGTATATTCCCCTTTTTCGCCCGGTTTTACACGCACCATAATTCGCGGATCGTCGGGGTGTGCCTTGTAATCTCCAAAAGGGTCTTTGATGCGCATCTGACAAATATTGCCGTCGCCGTCCAGGTCTTCGGGGCCGTCCTCGTCGAACAGTCCGTCACCGTCGTCATCAAAAGGAACACGAATACTGCGGTTGGTGCTGGGTGTGTTGCCTTCTTCGAAAAAGTAATGGCGCCCGTCCACATTCACCACGGGAATTATGTAATGGGCATTTTTATCAACAGCATGTGTTATTTTTTCGTTTTCGCCGTATTTGGTCAGCAGCATGTTGGCGTAGTACAGACACACTTCGCCGGCCTGAATTTCGTTACCGTGAATGTTGCCGTCCACATACACCCCCGGTTTGTCCAGTTCATTTCCGGTAGCCGGATTGTTGATGGTCAGGGCATAAATTTCACGTCCTTCCTCGCTTTTTCCAACCACATCAAGTTGGGTCAGATTGGGGTAAGCATTGTGCAATGCCCTGAGTGCCTCTTCCACCTCGGCCAGGTTGTAATACCTGTCGAACCGCAGGGGAACTTCTATTTTTCCTTTTCCTGAAGAAAAACCAGTGATTGCAAGTGAAACCAGCAAAAAGAATAATGTTAAACGTTTCATAATCAACCTCCAATTTTAATATGTTTCACTTTTTCTCCAAAAACAGCCGATTCAATTTTGGCGGAAACCGTTTCATTTTTACCGGCTTTAATGAGCCAGGTCAGTTTTTTTACCTGGTTTCCTCCGATGCTTCCCAGCGGGGTGCGGTTCAATCCCTCGAGCAGTTCCATGTTGCCGTTTAATACCAGCACTACCGGCGCCGGCTGACTGTTTCGCTGTCCCATAGCTATGGGGTAGGACAGGGTTCCGTTGTTTTCGATAAACAGTTCCAGCCTGTAAACCCCTGCGCCCAGGTCGGTTATTTTTTCTTCCGCAAAATCAATGTCGGGCAGGCTTTTGGTGAGGTGCAGCAGCCACGGCAACTGGGTTTTGAGCAGCGAATCGATGCGTTCTGCTTTTGGCGTGGTTTCCAGGTAGGGCACAAAACCGCCGATTTCCACTTCCCCCAACCCGGGATGGTCGTATTTTTCCCAGTCCACAAATCCTTCTCCGTTCCATTCCATGTCGGACCAGGCCAGCAGCGCTTTTTCCCTTTCGCTGAGTCCTTCTTCCTTTTTGGGCACGGTTTTCATCATTCCGGCCATCTGTTCGGGAGTAAATCTTCCCGATTGCATCATTTCCAAAATCCTTTCTGCCGTAAACCGGTCGGGGGCATTGTTTGCCTTCAGAAAGGCTGAAATTTTTTCTTCGCCCAGGTCGGTAAACTCTTCCGAAGTCATTTTTTCCACTTCATCCAGCGAAGGCAAATCTCCGTTTTCGCTCTTTTCTTCCTTTACTTTGGGAACACTGAAAAGGTTCATGCTGAACGAGGGAACGCCCAGGTGGTAATAGGCCCACAGCTCGAATGAACCGTCTTTGGCCGGAGCAGGGTCAAGGTTTTCGGTGCTGAAGTTTTTGGATTTCAGAAATGATTTATAGTCTTCAGAGAATTTTGTGTAGAACTTCAAATCGTCTTCGAGCGGGTTTACCGCAGCTCCCAGGCCAAGCATTCCGGCAACCATAGCCGGGGTAACCTCTGTACCGTCGGGGACACGTTCTTTCAGCATTTCAATCACTTCGTTCATGGAGTATGTTTTACTTGCATCTACACTGAACATGCGGGCATACCGGGCAGGAATTCTAATCCGGTCAAGATTGGCATCTCCCTGACGTCCGCCTTTGGGCGGTACCAGGCAAAAGTTTGAACTGCCGAGGGTATGAACCATGGCTATTTCGGGCCGGTCGAAAATAAACCGCAGGATGCCGTAAACTTCGGGTGTTTGCCCGGGATAAAGCCCTGCTTCTTTTTTTCCGGAAGGAAACAGGTGTGGGAAAGCGATTCCAATGTTTATGCCGCCTTCCCCGTCTTCGTTATAAAGACCGTCGCCATCGTTGTCAATGCCTTCGGAATACAGTTTGAATTCTCCGCGTTCTCCTTTTTTTGCATCGGCCTGCACCATTATTCGTGGGTCTTCTTTGGAAACAATATGGGTGCCGTCCGGGCTTTTAACACGCATTTGGGTAATGAAACCGTCTCCGTTCAAATCGTCAAAACCGTCTTCGTTTACCGCATCGTCGCCGTCGTTGTTTATTTCTGAATCGTTGACTGTACGGTCGTATTTCACCTGTGCAAAAAAACCTTTGGCGGCGTCGGGATTCGGGAGTGGCAAAATGTACCATTTCAGTGCCTGTATATATTCTGCGGAATCGAGCAGCATGTGTGCCAAACGGATGGCGCCTTCGGTTGAAATGGGGATGTTTCCTTCGAAATTGGCGCCCACAAAAACGGCAGGCACGCCCGACAGGTTACTCCCGATTTCCAGCACCGTTACCGGTTCGCCTCCCGGACTGGTGGCAATGTGGTGCAATTTTGTTGCCTCGGGCCGTGTTTGCGTAATTTTATGCAATTGTTGCCGCACTTCGCTCACTGTGTGGTACCTGGTTGTGGGCTGGTTACTTTGAGCCAGCACAGTGCCCAAAGGAAATAACAGACTGAAGAGCAGATAATGAATTGTTTTTTTGACCATTTTATTCTCGTTGTTATTCATTTAAATTTGACTGAAATCCATCGGTTTTAAAAATATTTTTCGCACTTTGCTCACGGTGTCGGCATATTCTTCTTTCACACGCATGGTGTTCCATTCGTCGCTCACCCTGAATTTCTGCCAGTTGGCTTCGCGCTCTTCCATGTCTTTAAACCAAAGCATGTAAGCCAGCGCCGGCATGTATTTCCCGGCCAGCAGTTCGCCAAAAAACAGCGGGTGAAGGCCCACCTTTTCAAAAAGCGGCAGTTCTTCCATATCAAACATTTTCACCTTTCGCCTGAAGGCATCTTCGTTATAGCTTTCATAAATCCGAAGCTCGAACAATCCTCTATCGGAAGCGGGTACTTTTAGCTGCGGAATTCCATCGAAGGCTTCCATCAGAAAAGTTTCGTAACGCTCGAACACCGGTTGGCTGGCCGGAAGATCGAAATAACTTTTGGCGGCATTCAGGTATGTTTTGTCGGTTTTCATGTCCTGTACGGCATCCCAGTAATCCATGGGACTGTTATGCGCATGCAGGATGTAAACCCGGGGCGGCTCTTCCATGCTGTATTCGCTGAATGCCCCCACTTTGGCTCCCCGCTTGCCGAGGAAGGGAATTACCGCATCGGTGTAATACTTTTTTAACTGGTTAACGCCCCCGCCACCGGAAAACTGATACATTTTTAGTTCGTAAAACTCTTTTTCGGTGGGAGGTGCGGGGTTGGCATGTAAACTGCCGGCGGCAAAAGCGGTACCTGCCACTGCTGCAGATTTTTTCAGGAATGATCTTCTCTTCATTTGCTGTTTTTTTTATTGCAGCCAATATACAAATTATTTGTTTTACGGGAGGAGAATCATGGAGTAGCGAATTTCCCCTGGTTGAAAATCAGTGTAAAAAAATACTTTTACCTTTGATTATTCGTTTTCTGTAAAAATTATTGCCATGAAAAAGTCAATTGTTTTTATCGTTTTTATTTTGATGCCTGCCATTTTGCTGGCACAACCCACCATGGATTTGGGGGTAAAAGCCGGGGTAAACAACTCGAAAGTAACCTTCAGGAAAAGCGAATTCACATCAGAGTCGATTGTGAAAACGCACATCGGGGCTTTTGCCCGTTTTGGCTGGGGCCGGATTTACCTGCAGCCGGAGGCCTATTTTGGCTCCAAAGGCGGTGAGATTCTGGAACCTGCCGTAAGTACCACGGACAGGGCTGCCCGGTTCGATTTTAATAATGTGGATATCCCTTTACTTCTGGGATTTAAGGTTGTAGAGGGTGAGAGATCGAATATCCGGTTGATGGCCGGTCCGGTATTCAGTTTTTTAACCTCGAAAGATGTTTATAACCACGGGCAGTTTACCAGACAGTATCTTGAGGACAATTACTACGGTTTCCAATACGGTGTTGGAATCGACCTGTGGTATTTTTTCTTCGATGCCCGCATGGAGCATGGAGCAAACAATTTGTACCAACAACCCGAATTGGGAGTCAACGGTAAAAACCAAACCTTTATGGTTACGGTGGGGTTTAAAATTCTGTGATGGTTTGCCGCAACCTTCTACGCTTTTCCCAATGAGAAAAAACTGAAAGCTTAAAGATCTATCTGGGGAAAAGGGGGATGAGTTCTATTTTCCGGAAGAAAATTTCAGCTGCTTCCGACTGAATCTGAATTTTGCCCCTTTGGGGTTTTACGTAGGTTGCTTCATTTACGACTATGCCGTTTAGTATGAAGGTGAGTTTGTCGCCGTCAGCAATACATTCAAGTGTATTCCATTCTCCAACCGAATTTTCAACATCCTTTTCTCCCCTGAAATCCAATACATCTTTCCACTCCGGGTCACGGTTAAACCAGTTGATGCGGCCTGAGTTAACTGTTACTTTTTTTCCGCCGGGTTGAAAAACGAACGAATTGCCCTGTTTTTTATCTGCCACAGTACAGGTAACACTAAAATTTTCTGTTCCGTCGCCAACCACAATAATGTCGCCGGTCCCGCCTTCAATAATCTGACATTCGATGGAGTGCATCCAGATACCACCCGAAGCCCCGTCTTCGCCAATCGAATGAAGTAAAATACCACAATCGCGGGCATTTTTCTGTCTGGGTTCATAGGTCTTTTCACCCCATTTGAACTCGGTAATCAACCGGTAATTTTCAAACTCATTATTTGTTGTTATGCAACCCCATTCTTCGCCTGAAATGCGAATCATTCCGTCTTTCACCGTAAATACATTTTTCGGATCGTGGTTTTTCCCGCTGTGCTGTAAAAAGGTGTACCAGCCATCCAGGTTTTGGCCATTGAAGAGTTGGATTGGCTCTGAATTCATTTGATTACCCGGGGGGACATTACGATTTGCTACAGATAATAACGACTGTAAAAGGATAAAAGTGGCAATGAGGAATATTTTTGACATGGTTTGCAATTTTGATGTCTGCTTTTTATTCTGTTTGTTTATTCTCCATTTTTCGGACGATTTCTTTTAATAATTCGTTTTGTTCCTGTCTCAACGAAATAAATTTGTTAACCCAGGTATAAATCAGGTAAAGAATTCCAATGATAAAAGCAAGGTAGAAAAAGATGATGACAATTGGGAATAGAGTAAAAACATTCATAATAAACGATTTAGATTGTTGATGAAATTACAGTAAAATTAAACTGAGCATAAATATAAATACAATTGCTGTAATTCCCTGAATTAATGTGGCAATTGTGTGTGTTTTGTATCCGGTTTTCACATCCATCCCCGAAAATTGGGTAACCACCCAAAAAAAGCTGTCGTTGGCGTGGGAGATGGTCATGGCGCCGGCGCCGGTTGCCATAACGGCCAGCACTTTTCCGTTGAGCGAATCGAGCCCGATGGTTGAAAGCAGCGGGGCAATGAGCGCCGAAGTAGCCACCAAAGCCACGGTGGATGAGCCTTGCGCTGTTTTAAAAGCCGCCGCAATAATAAACGGTAAAAAAATTCCCAGTTGATAACCGGCCAGCATATTTCCAATGGTTTCGCCAATTTGGGTTTCTTTCAGAATGGTGCCGAAAGCGCCGCCCGCTCCTGTGATGAGTAAGATAGGTGCGGCTGCTGAAATGCCATCGCCAATCCAGCCGGTGAGAGTTTCTTTGTTAAAAACCGGAAAAAGCAAAAATGAAAGCAGAAATCCAATGAGCAGAGCATTTACCGGTTGTCCGGTAAAATCAAGAAAATTAAAAAAGAAACCAGTTCCGAAAGGTTTGACGGGATAGGTAGCTATCGACCGCAACGCAATTAAAACTATCGGAAGCAAAATGGGCAATAGCGATTTGGTTGCAGACGGAAGTTTAATGTTCTCCGAAATATTTTGAGTGGATGTTTCGGTGTCTTCGCTTGTGGTGTATTTTTTACCGGCATACGATGCCCAGAAATAGCCGGCAAGCAGGGCAACCAGCGCCACTGCAGCTCCAAAGAGGATAACAATTCCCAGTTGGTCGTCGAGACCCAGATTTCCTGCGGCGGCAATGGGACCCGGCGTTGGCGGAACAAATGTATGCGTGGCGTAAAGTCCGGTGGACAAGGCAATGGAAAGCGCCACCGATGGTTTTTTGGTTTGGTGTACCAGCGATTTTTTCAGCGAGGAAAGAATCACATAAGCCGAATCGCAGAATACCGGTATGGAAACGATGTAGCCAATTAACGACATGGCCAGCGCCGGATACCGTTTGCCCACCAGCTTTAAAACCAGTTCGGCCAGTTTAATGGCTGCGTTGGATTTTTCCAGGATGGTTCCAATAATGGTTCCCAAAACAATCACAATTCCAATGTAGGCCATAATGTCGCCAAAACCGCGGGCAATAAAACCGGCAATGTTTTCAATGGGTAATCCGGCCAGTGCACCAGCCAGGTACGACGCCAGCAGCAGTACTACAAACGGATGCAGTTTCAGGCGGGTGGTTCCAAGGATGATAAACAGTACAGAAATAATCAGAACAAAAATGAGCCAAAGTCCTTCAGGCATAATTTATATTTTTACGCGGTTTACAATATTTTCCGGAGTAATTTGGCCAAAGGAAAAGAGTGGCGCTAAAAGGAACAATACAGCAAAAATTCTCGTTTTCATAAACAGTTGAAGTTGATGGAGCCATAAAAGTAACTGATTTTTTTATTATGAAGAAGATAAAACTACGTGGGAAAGAACTCAAACGACTTGGTTATAACAGCGACCAAGCCATTTCGCTGGCCATTAATATTGTCAGCCGGCATTTTAAACGTTCAGATAAAGTTGAACTTCTTGAAACGCTGGAAAAGATAAATCTTCAACCCGAAGAGTATTTAAAGGACCCGGTTTGGGGCGAACTGGCGCAACTTTTATCGGAAAAACCGGCCAAAAACAAAAAGAAACCCACTCTGAACAAAGCGGCGCTGGAGTTCAGAATTTACGGCGAAGAGAACATCGATCCCGAAGCCATTCGCCAGATGGAAACGGCTATGAAACTGCCCATCTCTGTAAAAGGCGCCCTGATGGCCGATGCGCATGTGGGTTACGGACTGCCCATTGGAGGCGTACTTGCAACATACAATGCCGTTATTCCTTATGCAGTGGGAATGGACATTGGCTGCCGCATGTGCCTTTCGGTTTTTCCGTTTTCACCCAAAAAAATTGACGGCGAACGCAACCGGATTAAAAACATTCTGATGAACGAAACCCGGTTTGGATTGGCAGAGTTTAAAGATGAGCAGGACCATGAAATCCTGGAACGGACAGAATTCAGGGAAATAAAATTTCTGAATTCATTGCATAAGAAATTTGCCAACCAGTTGGGAACATCGGGCCATGGAAACCATTTTGTGGATGTGGGTTTTGTGAAAATTCAGGCTTTTTCTGAATGGGTTGGACTTCACCCCGGTGAATATTTTGCCGTTTTGAGCCACTCGGGTTCCCGCAATTTTGGTTCCGAAGTGTGCAAACATTACACCCGCATTGCCAAAGATAAACTGGAACTTTCGGGCGAGGCGGCACATCTGGCCTGGCTGGAGCTCGATTCGGAGGAAGGGCAGGAGTACTGGGCGGCAATGAACCTTGCCGGCGACTATTCTCATGTCAACCATCGCATTATTCACCGCCGGCTGGCAAAAGCGTTTGGCGAAAAACCACTGGTCATAATTGAAAATCACCACAACTTCGCCTGGAAAGAAACACTGGACACCGGTGAGGAAATCATCATTCACCGGAAAGGCGCTACGCCGGCAGGAATCGGCGATGTGGGAATAATTCCCGGCACCATGGCCTCGCCGGCATTTATTGTAACCGGAAAAGGAAATGAAGATGCCCTGAATTCAGCTTCACATGGCGCCGGTCGCCTGATGTCGCGCAATGTGGCCAAACAAACTTTCACCGAAAGCCAGATGAAAAAATACCTGACGGAACAAGGTGTTGAATTGCTGGGCGGAGGAATCGACGAATCGCCTTTCGCTTATAAGAACATTCACGAGGTGATGAAACACCAGGGAGATTTGGTGGACGTTTTGGGGGAGTTTTATCCGAGAATTGTGCGGATGGAGTAGGGTGTGGAGAATTGATTTTTAGGTTGTGTTTCTTTTTTCAGGAAAGAGAAGGCTGAACAGAATGGCCATGCTGAATGCAAGCAGGTAACTGGCAAGCCGTTCGGAAATACCGGTGGGATCGACGAGCCAGGTTTTCCAGACCACGGCTGAAACAGTACCGGTAATCAGACTGGCAAAAGCGCCGGCGCGGGAAAAGTTTTTCCAGAAAACCAGCAAAACAATGGCCGGTCCGAATGATGCCCCTATTCCGCTCCAGGCATACGAAGCCAGTCCGTAATTGCAATCAGAACAACCAGGTATAAAACGAAAACAACAATCATAACATCATGCAGACGTTTTAAAATGCAATACCCAGATTAATTCCAGCCCTGAACCCCGGAAAGAGAAAGGGTAGCCGGGTGGTGAGATGATCGTCTTCTTTATCGAACTTTAGTTTTTTATGCAGATAGTTAATGTTTTTAAAAACGTCGCTCACTTCGCTTTTGATGCTTCCGTAATCAAATCCGGGGTCCTGTTGCTTCAGTTGATATTTGAAATGAATCATGTGATAATCGATTCCGGCGCCAAAGAAGTAGAAGTCCAGTGAAATACGCTCTGCAATCAAAAGCTGGTATCCCAGTTGTGCGCCCGCCCCCAGTGTATTCAACCTGAAATCGACGTCAAAAATTCTGCCGTCTATCTCATCGGCATAATCCATTTTTTGGTTTAGCCAGCGCACGTATGGAGCAATGTAAAATCCCTGCAAAGGTTCATTTTGGCCCATGTAGAACCGGTAATCCACCGAAGCATTCATGCCGCCTTTGCTCTTTTCAAGTGTATAAGCCGATGGCGTAATGGCTGTTTCGCTGATGAACGGACTCAGTGTGGGTTTCATGTATCCAAATTTAAAGGATATGGATTGATGCTGGTTTACGGACCTTTCATAATTCAGGTTGAAATTTCCCAGAAAAGCATCGGAAAAACCTGCCTTTACCACATTTGTTTGTCCAAAAGCATTGGAAATGAAGAACACCAGAAAAACGGCCATGCAGGCTGTGAATTTGTTCATTGCAAAATGTTTTTAAAATTCCTGAAAAGTATGGTTTTTCTTTTTCATATTTCTCTTATGCGGCGAAAAGTTCTTAACAGCATGCGTTTCATATCATTCATCGTGGCAATCGGAGTGAGCTTCCTTTTCACTGAAAAAATAATGATTCTTTACCCTTAAAATCAGCAAAAGTGAAGCAGGAGCAAAAAATATTTTATTTACTTTGGCCGCATATTCTTTTAATCTTAAGGTGTCATTTATGCGCAGGAAAGCTGTCCTTCTATTTTGTTTAATTTTTACCACATGGATAACTTTTGGGCAAAATTCTTTCTCATTGAGCATTGGCAATGCTGCTGAAACGGGAGATGAGGATTTAAAGAGTTTAACCATAAACCGTCCTGACTATGCAAAGCGTTACCGGGCATTAACGGTCAATCCTGTGTTGCAGAAAAAGGGCAATATTGCATTGAACGACACCTTAAAAATGGAGCTCTTCCCCGGGGAAGAATACCTTGCCATAGTTGAAAAGGCCATGGAAATTAATGGGAATCTATCATATAGGGCGAAGATAACAGGATATGAATATGCCTGGGTGTTTATATCTTCCGATAATGGAAAATCGCTGATTACCATTGAAATTCCGGAAAAAAATAAGTCGTTCCGGGTGGAATATAATCCGGCAAACCAAAAACATTTTTTATTTGAGGTGGACAAAAGTAAAAGAGACTATATTGAGGAAAGCCCTGCTCTAATTCCACCGCGCAAAAATGAAGAGGAAGAGGATAAAGGGAGCAAAAGCAACAGCGATCTGAAATTAAAAAGCGCTTCTTCTGAAAAAAAAACGGCTGCTGATTCTCCCTCCTTTACGGGTGATGAAGGTCCGGTAGTTATTGATCTGATGATTGTTTACACCCCTGCTGCTGCAGTCTGGGCTGCGGCCAGAGAAGGTGGAATTAACAATACCATTGCAGCTGTAATGAACATGTCCCAGCTTGCATTGGATAACAGCAACACCCATATTGTACTTAATCTGGTGCATTCGGCAGAAGTTGATTATGTAGAGATGCACAGCAACGATGATTTGCATAATCTCACTTATAATAGCGATGGGTATATGGACGAGGTACATACCTGGCGCGATGCTTATGGCGCCGATGTGGTTGTTTTACTTGAAGAAACCGACTTTACCGGCGGTTTGGGATGGTTGTTAAATAATTCATCCGGGTCACCAGGTTATGCCTTCTCATTAACGCGGGTTCAGCAGGCCAGCCGGACTTACACTGTGATTCATGAAATCGGCCACAATATGGGGGCGCATCATCATAAAGAACAGACTACGCAGCCGGGACCAACATCCTGGTGGAACTGGACAGAGAATGAATGGTCGGCCGGTTGGCGCTGGACAGGCACCGACAACGGAAAATACTGTTCTGTTATGACTTATGAGTCGGGTGATTACTTTAGTGATGGTGTCAAACATACAAGAGTTCCCTACTTCTCCGACCCCAATATCAGTTATCAGGGAATGCCCACCGGCGATGCGGTTGATGCCGATAATGCCCGAACCCTGCGCGAAATGAAGACGGTGGTATCAAACTACCGTGAGGGATCTGATGACCCGGGCCTGTTCAATGCCGTTGCAATCAGTCAGTCCCAAATTGATTTATCCTGGTTCCTGAATAACGGTAACCCTGTTTTGATTGCATTCTCTGAGGATCCTGTTGCCGGAAATCCAACCAACGGAGTAACCTATTCTGAAGGAGAGACACTTCCGGGAGGAGCAACAGTTTTGTATTATGGTACGGCAACCGGTTATTCCCATTCAGGACTGCCTTCTTCTACTCCCTGTTTTTACAAGGCATGGTCAAATAATTCAGGAACATACTCCCCGGGAGTTACCGCTACGGCAACCACACTATGCGACCAGTTAAGTCTGTTTCCTTACAGCGAACAATTCAATTCGGGCAGTACTCCTGAGTGTTGGCAGGTAGTTGATTACCAGGGTAACGGACAGGTGTGGCATTTTAATAATCCCGGCGGTATAACTTTGAATTCTTCGACAGCAAATAACGGTTTTGCCATCCTCGACAGTGATAGTTACGGTTCAGGAAACTCACAAAACAGCGATCTGGTTTCTCCGGTTTTCGATTTTACCGGATATACAAACATTTCGGTTCAGTTTGAGCATTATTTTCAGCAATATTCGGCTAGTTCAGGCACTTTTTCCTACACCACCAATGGCGGGGATACCTGGACCGACCTGCAATCCTGGACAAACAGCACATCAAATGCAGAGGGTTACAGCGTGGATTTAACTTCGGTTTTGGAAGGTCAGTCTGATGTTCGTTTCAAATGGAACTATACCGGAAGCTGGGATTATTACTGGGCGGTGGACGATGTCCTGATTACAGCAGAACAAACTTCACAGGTTCCAGTTAATTTCCAGGTATCTTCCACCCTTACTTCCGGCGACTCCGACTGCTTCAACGCCACCAATAACATTACGGTTGCCGGCGATGGTACAACCGTACTTGTTGAATCAGGCGCCATGTCGGAGTTTATTGCCGGGCATTCCATACTCTTTAAACCAGGCTTCCATGCACAGGAGGGCAGTTATGTACATGCACGCATCACCACCACCGGCGATTATTGCGTTGAAGCACCTGCTGCAATTGTGGCCCAGCAGCAGGAAAATCAGGAACAAAAGAACGAAGAAAGAGCAGTAGCGGTGGTACCTGTAGCAGAGACAGCCGTTGAAGGACCGCAAACCATGCTGGTTTACCCGAACCCCAACAGCGGGGTGTTCAGGGTAAAATTCAGTCACCTGACCGAAGAAACGCAGGTGATGCTGTTCAACTCCACCGGGCAGATGATTTTCTACCAAACCACCGCCGACCCGGAGGTTTTGATTGATTTACCCGGCATAACCAGCGGAATGTATATTGTTAAGGCGGTGAATGAAAGCAGGCAGTTCAGTCAGAAAATTGTGGTGAAGTAAACAACCGGGCTATATGTGTTGATTTTAATACCTGTTTGTTAAAAATGCCGGCTGGCCGGGAAGGTTTTACAGCCAGTTTACCGGTATTTTACTGGCTTTGTCTTTTTTTCATAGTATTACTTTCTGAATAGGGAAGTAGAAGGTTTGCATAAAAAATTTACGATTTGAACATCGAATTTACGATTTGAACATATAGAATATACTCTTATCTGTAATTTAGTTCCCTGAATGAAAAATCAATTGACAAACCTTTTAAAAAATCATACGATGAAAAAATTAATTTTGATTTTGTTGTGCACAGGTTTTGTTTCAAGCCTTTCTGCGCAGAAAGTGGCACTGCACTCTTCCTCCGATGTTCAGTTTTTTACGGGCTCCAACGGTTTTGTTGAAGCAGTGAATGCAGCCACAAGCGGCGACACGCTTTACCTCCCCGGTGGAGGGTTTCCTACAAACAGTATTACCATTGACAAACAACTGTTGATTTTCGGAGCTGGTCATTACGCCGACTCTGCAGCTGCCACAAGCACAACTATTCTTAACGGCTATATCAACCTTTCCGATAATGCCGACAGTATTCATTTTGAGGGAGTTGACATACTTGGCGGTTTATCAACTACATCGAACCATGCCGTAAATCATATCATGATTAAATATTGCCGCATTCAGGGCGAACTCAACATTCGCGGAGACCAAAGCAATCCGGCGTTAAATCTGGTTGTGACAAATTCTGTGGTAACAGGAACAGTCCGCCTGACCAATGCACAAAATGCAGGAATTTTTAATTCGTTGTTTAATACCGACATCTACGATACGAACGGAAATTTGTTTAAAAACAACATTTTCTTTTTAAATAATTATTCAGTTTCTACTTATAGGTACACTATTTATGGCAATAACAACACCATAGAAAACAATATTTTTTTACGGATAAGGGATAGAGAAATTATGGGGAACAGCAATATTCTGAGAAATAACCTAACGCCAAAGGAAACTCCATTTTGGGGTACAACACCTATCGCATCGGACAACCACACCGGAGTGGCAGTTGAAACCATTTTTGTAAACCAAACCGGAAATGTATTTGATTACACGCATAATTATCACTTGCAATCGCCCGAAACCTATTTGGGCACCGATGGAGCACAAGTGGGAATTTACGGAGGATTGTTCCCCTATAAAGAAGGTGCCGTGCCTTCAAATCCACATATTTACCTGAAAAATATCGGGGCAGAAACCGATGACCAGGGGCAGCTGCAAATACAAATTGGCGTGAAAGCACAAACACGTTAATAAAGCAAAAACCATTAAAATTTAAAAAGATGAAACGAATTATATATACCATCATAGCAATAACACTAACCTTGACGGTAAATGCACAATATGCCATGTTGCATAGTGCATCGGGAGTTCAGATGTTTGAAGGCACCACAGCACTCGAAAGCGCTTACACGGCATCGGCTTCGGGCGATACGATTTACCTTTCGGGTGGCGGGTTTACTGCACCGGCTTCGTTCGATAAAGGATTAATCATTTTTGGAGTAGGACATTATTCAGATTATACCGCTGATAAAACCAAAACAATCATCAGTAATGCGGTAAACTTGTCGGAGAATGCCGATGGTTTCCGTCTTGAAGGGGTTGATATTGCCAACAGCATTTATTTCGATACTGACGAAAGTGTTGATGATGTATTAATTCGATATTGCACAATTTTGTACGATATATTTGTTCGGGGCACTTCAGGTACTAACCCTTCAAACAATCTTGCAATAATTAATTGTGTAATTAACAGGGAAATCTTATTAGATAATGCTGTAAATGCCAATGTGAAAAATTCGATTATTGTTGACCAAATAAAAAACACATACGGCAATACCATTGCAAATAATATTATTATGTATAATTATACCGGTGTTGGTACTAGCTACAGCATTCATGGTGATAACAATATTTGCAACAACAATATCTTTTTGCAAAGTGGTAATAAATGCATTTATGGCTCTTCGAACCAGGTAAACAACAACCTTTTTGTACATGCTGCCCCCATTCTTGGAACATCACCGGCAAGTTCAGGGAATGAAGTTGGTATAGCTCATGAAACCATTTTTACTGAACAAAGTGGCTATATCTTCAGTTATGAACACGACTATCACTTACAGTCACCCGAAACATACCTTGGTGTTGACGGGTCTCAAGTAGGCATTTATGGCGGTGATTTTCCGTACAAAGAGGGCGCTATTCCCTCAAATCCGCATTTTAACACAGTAAATATAAGTCCTGTTACAACTCCCGACGGAAAATTACACATCGAAATTAACGCAATCGCTCAATAACAGAATTATGAAAAAGATTTATCAAATAATCCTTTTCATCTTTCTGTCGGCAGGAGGGTTTTCTCAGACCAATCTTACCGGTTACGAATACTGGTTTAACAGCGATTATGACGACCGGCAGAAGATTTCAGTTCCGGCAGGCGAGGAGCATTCTCTGACAGACGACATCGATGTTTCGCACCTGCCCGAAGGATTGAACCGGTTTACCATTCGCTATAAAGATGAAAACGGAATTTTCAGCAGCAGTTACACAAGAAACTTTATCAAACATACTTTAAACGAATTATCGGTATGCGAATACTGGTTCGATGACGATTATGCAGGAAGGCAGCAAATTGCTTTTGCTCCTGATTTACAACACCAATTCTCAGCAGATATAGATGTTTCACAATTGACTGCCGGCATTCATGTTTTTCATATCCGGTACAAAGGTGATAATGGATTCTACAGCAGCATGCAAAGCAAAACTTTTTTGCATATTCCTGAAAACAAGCAGCTAACGTATTTTGAGTACTGGTTTAACGACGATTTTGAAAACCGAACCGGCAGGGCATTAACGCCTGCCAGCCAGTTTCAAACCGTTGAAGACCTCGATATTTCTAATCTCAACAATGGATTGAATACCATCAGTTTCAGAACAAAAGACAATTTTGGTTTTTACAGCAGTCCCACTACCATTTACTTTTATAAAGACGATAATTTGTTGGATGGCCCTCCTGACCTGACTGCTTACGAGTATTGGTTCAACAACGACTACGAAAACCGCATGGAGACGGCTTTTACCCCGGCTGAAGGCCAGCTTTTATTAACTTCTGTTGACGCTGCCGCACTGCCTGAAGGTGTTAATGTGTTTAATATTCGATTTAAAGATGAGCAGGGAACATACAGCATAACCCAGAGCGATATTTTTTATCGTAAAACACTTGCTCCTCTTACGGCGAACAACATGGTAGCTTACGAGTATTGGTTCAACAACGACTACGAAAACCGCATGGAGACGGCTTTTACCCCGGCTGAAGGCCAGCGTCTGACAACCTCTTTTGATGCTGCCGCACTGCCCGAAGGTGTTAATGTGTTTAATATTCGATTTAAAGATGAGCAGGGAACATACAGCGCAACCCAGAGCGATATTTTTTATCGTAAAACACTTGCTCCTCTTACGGCGAACAACATGGTAGCTTACGAGTATTGGTTCAACAACGACTACGAAAACCGCATGGAGACGGCTTTTACCCCGGCTGAAGGCCAGCGTCTGACAACCTCTTTTGATGCTGCCGCACTGCCCGAGGGTGTTAATGTGTTTAACATTCGTTTTAAAGATGAGCAGGGAGTTTACAGTGTTGCACAAAGCCAGGTATTCTATAAAAATTCGCATGCAGGTTTGCACAGTAATAAAATATATGCATACAAATACCGCATCGATGATGAAAATGGTTTAGCCCGGGGTGGCGACCCGCTTTCCGGGTACACTTTGGTAACCCTTTCCGAACCGGTTAACCCCGCATTGATTGATTTGGATATCGACATGAGCAACATTCCCAAGGGAAGCTATCTGTTTTTGTTTTCGTCGCTCGACAGTTTGGGTCTTTGGTCGGCTACAACAACCGATACCATTGTAAAAATTGCCTGTCCGGTTGCACTGTTCGAGCCCGAAAACGACCCGGTGTGCAGCAACACACCCGTGCGTTTTATCAACCAAAGCATCGATGCCGACACCTGCCTGTGGGATTTTGGCGATGGTCACACCTCTAATGAATACGAACCAGAGCATATTTTTGAGTCTGCCGGTGAATACCTGGTATTTCTAACAGTTACCGACACGATAAGCGGCCGCGAAAGTACCATCTCGCGACTTATCGTTATAAATCCTGAATACAACATCGAAGCCCGAAAAGCCATTTGCATCGATAGCGTGTACCAGTTTGGTACGCAGCTAATTACTGAAGCCGGAGTTTACGAGGAAATGTTTCAGTCGGTACATGGTTGCGACTCGCTGGTTAACCTTACGGTGCAAACCGTGCCGGGCAACATGGAAGTGAGCAACCGGAGCATTTTGCCTGCCGGCAACGAATGCTTTAACGGTTTCTACACCATCACAGTTGCCGGCGACGGTTATCCGGTTATTGTTGAATCAGGCGCTATGGCAGAGTTTATTGCCGGGCAATCCATACTTTTCAAACCGGGCTTCCATGCACAGGAAGGTAGTAATGTAAGCGCGTACATTACCACTGACGGACAGTATTGCGTGGAAGCGCCTGCGGCTATTGTAGCCCAACAGCAGGAAGAGCAAGGGCAGCAGAACGAAGAAAAAGCGGCAGCGGTGGTAACCGGAACAGAGACAGCCGTTGAGGGACCGCAAACCATGCTGGTTTACCCGAACCCCAACAGCGGGGTTTTTACGGTAAAATTCAGTCACCTGACCGAAGAAACGCAGGTAATGCTGTTCAACTCCATCGGGCAGATGATTTTCAACCAAACCACCACCGACCCGGAGGTTTTGATTGATTTACCCGGCATAACCAGCGGAATGTATATTGTGAAAGCCATTAACCGAAATAACCGGTTCGACCAGAAGATCATTGTAAAATAGTTTTTTTCAGTTTTACTTTTTCTGATTTTTATTAACTTACGCCAAAAATCAAATGGTAAGCTGATGCAGAAAAAAATCAGGACAGTTATAATTGACGACGAACCTGAAGCCATCCGACAACTGGTTTTTGAGCTAAGCCGTGCCGGAAACATTGAAATCGCCGGGACTTCCACCGATGCGCTTTCGGTGAACCGGATACTGCAGGAGACCCGCCCCGATATCCTTTTCCTCGATGTGCAGATGCCGCAAAAGAACGGCATAGAGGTGTTAAAGGAAATTAGTTCTGCCATCCCAGGCTTTTCAGTTGTGATGGTTACGGCCTACAACGATTTTATGCTCGATGCATTTCGCAACGAGGCTTTCGACTTCTTGCTGAAACCCGTAAATTCGGATGAAATTCAAAATTTGATAACCCGGTATTATGAAAAACGCCTGGAATATGTGAACCGCGAAAAAGTTGATTCGCTGGTAACCCATCTGAAACGTAAAATACGCATTCCGGCAATCACCGAAACCTGGTTTTTTAGCCCTGAGGAAATCCTCTATTTCGGTGCCGACGGAAAATATACCCACATTTTCCAGGCTGATGGAACCAGCCTTACCACCTCCGTTAATCTGGGCGCTATTGAGGAATTGCTGCCTAACGGTGATTTTTGCCGCATCAGCAAGTCGTATATTGTAAACCTCGGTTATCTGAAAAGAATTGACAGGAAAAAGAAATGCTGTGTGCTTTCTGCCGGAAACGATGAAATCGAATTGCCCGTATCGAGAATTTATACCAGTAACCTGGAGCATCTGATGTAACCTGCTTAAACGATGCGAACCCTGCTTAAGAAAATAGCGCTTAACAATTTTACCCTGGCCCTGATTGTAAGCCTTCCTTTCTGGTTTATTGCCGGCAGGTATATCAGTAAATACACGTCCGAACTTTCCGGGCCACTGTCAATGAATTGTCTGTACAAATACATGGTTTACAACGATCTTGACAATAACGGGACAAGCGATCTTGTTTATTTCGGCGAAAACCAATTGGGGAATGTGTATGCAAAGGTTTTCGATCCTGCCCACCGGGGGCAGTTCAACACAACGGGAAATTTTATTAAGAATGTGCCGCTTGTTCCATTTTTTGCCGACATAAACGAAGATGGCATTAACGAAATACTGTTTATAACGGCCAAAGATTCCGCAAGAATTTTTTTAAATATTATCAACTATATGGAGGATGACGTTCAGGAATTTGAAATTTGTCAGGTGGGTGTTCCGGGCAAAAGAGATATAAGCTGCGCTATTACCCATTACACCGACCTGAACAGAGATGGAGGCAAAGAGATTATTTTCTTTATTAGCGGCGGATATGCTCTGCAGCCCCGGTCCATTTATTCTCTGAATCCACATACGGGAGAGTTGAAACGGACTCCCGAACAGGGTTCAAAATTAGTGCCTCATATTTTGGCTGATATTGATAATGACGGGTATTCGGAAATTGTTTGCGGAACCTTTACTTACCAAAATTACTCCGACACAGCTTCCATACCTTATGACGACAATCATTCGCGGTTGTTTATTTTCGACCACAACCTGGAATTTAAGGTTTCTCCGCTTGAGTTTTCGAAAATCCGTTCCTATGCCAGGCCTGCTCTAATAAAGGAAGACGGGGAAGCGTTTATTTATGTATTTCTCGAAAAGCAGGGCGATTTGAGACAACCCGACAAACACTATACCATCGGTGCGGACGGCGCAATCAGTAAAGAAAAAGAACTTCCATCGGGATTTTCGGATTACAATATACGGCACCAGATGGTTGAATTCGGAGGCACAATTTATTTGCTGGACTATTTCGGAAATCTGTACCGGGTGAAACCCGGGTTGGAGCGTCATCGGTTAAAAAGATTTCCGCAATTCGCCCACTGTTTTTTCCGGGTTATAGACATCAACAACGATGGTCACCCGAAATTCATTTTTAACGACCGTGTTACGGGGAAACTCTCGTTGGTTGATCATCATTTGAAACACCCCGTTTCGGCAGCTCAAAGCATCAGCAACATTCGCTGGGTATCGCCCCGGCTGGATGGCAATGGCCAAAACAGCTATTTGCTTCACAACGAAAACGGGCATTATTTGCTCACCTGGTACCTGAACCCGTTGTGGGCATGGCGGTTTCTTTTTTATGCCGGTATTTTTGGGTTCTTCCTTGCTCTTTTTGTTTTTATGAACCGGGTGCAGGCTTTTAAGCTGAAGGAGAAATTGCGGGTTGAAAAACAGATGCACGAACTGCAGTACCGGGTTATTACTTCCCGGTTTTCACCCCATTACACCTTTAACGTGCTCAACACCATTTCGTCGCATATCAGTACGCAGGAAAATCCGGCCCTGTACAACTATTTCTCCAAATTCATCCGGCAATTGCGCTACCTGTACGACGACAAAAACGCAGTTACCCGTTCGCTAAAGGAAGAGATTGACTTTTGCCGCGATTACCTCGATATACAGAAAATGCGTTTTGGGGAAAAGTTCGATTACCACGTTAATATAGATGAAGAGGTGAATACGGCGCTGCAAATACCCAAAATGATGCTGCACATTTTTGTGGAAAATGCGTTTAAGCACGGCCTGCGCCCTTACGAAAAAGGTGGTTTAATTACCCTGGATGCGACAACAGAAAACGGCAAAACGACAATTGCCATTACCGACAACGGCATTGGCCGCGAAGCCGCCAGAGCCTACTGCTGCGAAAACCCGCACTATACCACCGGGCGGGGCCTCCAAATGCTTCATGAGTTTATTGCCCTGTATAACAAAGGAAAAAACGAGCAAATTGAAATTTTGATGGAAGATTTGGAGGAAGCGGGTAATGCAGCAGGTACAAAGGTTATTGTTCGCATTCAAAGCCATATTGAATAGCTTCATCAGTTTTAAAGAACAACCGGAAAAAGGCTTTTTTGCATTAAAGCAATTGGTCATTACCTGTAATCTGTTTTTTTGTTACCCCAAACAGCAGGTTCATTCCCTGAAACAGGGCTTTCGTTAATTAATTTGTTTGTTATGGTTTATATAGAATAATTCTAAGTAGTTCTGTGTTTTTAATTCATAATTTTATTGAGTTGTTAAAATGAGTTTAAAGGAAGTTTTTTAAAATCGTTTATAATATGCAAATCGTTTTATAATCAACAGCTAAGCATGCTATTTTAATCGGGAAGAATTAAACCAAAAAAATACTCAACTATGAAACATGCATTTTCAATTATTTTAGTGATAGTCCTGTCAGTCAATTGTGGTACTATAATAGCCCAGGACAAAGTACATTCACAACTCGTGAGGGTTAGTAGTCAGGTTTTAACGGATCAGGAATACATTAATTTAAGATCTTCCATTGGTGTCTATCGGGAAGGTGAGAACTACAACGCAAGAATTAACGGTTATGGAACGGGGTTAATTCCTCCGACCGAAGAACAATGGGAAAAAATCAGAGGTCAGGCCTTTAAGGTTGATAAAATGGAATTCGCATCTGATGCTATTCCCTCAAGCCATGATAATGCCGGTACAAATTGGTTTCCTCCCATAGGGAACCAGGGGTCGGAAGGTTCATGTGTAGCATGGGCTACCGGATACTATAACAAGACTTTTCAGGAGGCTATGGAACACGACTGGGACCTCTCATCATGTACCTGGGATAACGGTTGGGGAGGTTATCCTTCTGAAATTTTTCAGGACAAAATATTCAGCCCCGATTTCATCTACCATCAAATAAATGACGGAGTTGATGGAGGCTCGACTTATTTTGATGCTATGACACTTCTTTACAATATAGGTTGCAGTACCTGGGATAATATGCCTTACGATATGAATAATTCAACCAGTTGGCCTGATGAGGCAGCATGGAGGCAGGCGCCTGCTTACCGATCGGCAACTCCGTATGGGTATGTGGAGGTAACAACCGATGCTCATGTCAATAATCTGAAACAATTTTTGGCTGCCTATAATAATGCGATTATTTCGATTAATGCAAACTATTACAGTGATTTGTCATCCAGCGATTTATGGACAAGTGATACCTACCCGGGGTCTGGTACCAACCATGCTAATCTGATTGTTGGATATGACGATGATTTTGGTCCATACACCGAAGGAGGCACTATCCGATATGGTGCATTTAAAGTGGCTAATTCGTGGGGCGTTGGTGGTTGGGAAAATGTTTCTGACGGTTTTTATTGGATTTCGTACGAATGTATGAAACAAAGTGTAGGCAATTACATGTTTTACGAAAACGAGGTAGCCTATGAGCCCGAAGTACTGGCAATATTTTCATTGGATCACAACTTAAGAGGAGAATGTCAGATTACCATTGGCAAGGGAAATACAACTTCGCCAACGGCTCAAAAGCGTTTCGACGATTATTATTACAATGGGGGAAATCATGCATTCCCGGCCAACATTATGGTATTGGACATAACGGAACTGGGAAGACCCGCCAGTGCTGAAACCTGTTTTATAGGGGTTTACGATGGAGGTACTTCTGTTACCGGGCAAATCAACAGCTTTTCAGTAGAAACCTACGATGATTATTTTTCAGGTGTACCGGCTGCCATTTATTCGTCGGTTGAAACTCCGGTAACAACAATTGCCGATAATTCAGTTTTTGCTCAGTTGCAGACAGACGATGATGATACACCACCGGCAACCGTAACCAACCTTGAGGTGTCCGGTGTTGGTTCAGGTTCGGTAACTTTAACATGGACTGCAACTGGCGACGATGGGAATACCGGTACAGCCTGCGTGTACGATATGCGTTATTCCCTGTCTCCAATTGATTATGATAATTTTGACGCAGCGATACAAGTTGAGAATACACCTGATCCGGCAGAAGCAGGTACTACCGAATTTTATACGGTTAGCGGATTGGATTATAATACTACCTATTACTTTGCACTTAAAGTAATTGACGACAGGATGAATGCTTCGGGGGTTTCCAATTCCCCATCGGGCACAACACTTGGTGCTCCTCAAATGGCGTTATCGCCCGACTCCATTGAAATTACCCTGCAAACAGGTGAAACAGCCACTCAAACACTTACCATATCAAACACCGGCGAATTTGATCTGGACTTTTCCTTTCCTGATTTTATGGAGCAGACACAACAGGTTATGGAAACGAAGGCTGTTTCTCAACCTGTTCTTACTTATATGGAGATTGCAAAAGGTGCTATTGATCCCAGGATAGGGACAGAATTAAATGCGGCATCGGGCGGTCCCGACACTTATGGCTACACCTGGAAAGACAGCAATGAGCCGGGAGGTCCTGTGTTTGACTGGAACGATATTTCTGAAACAGGTACACTTGTTACCGGTTTAAGCGACGACAATTTTGTGGGGGCATTCCCCATCAGCTTTAGCTTTCCGTTTTACGAGAATAGTTACAGCCAGTTTTATATAACTTCCAATGGGTTGATTATGTTTGATAATCCAAATAGTTCATTGAGCAATCAGCCTGTTCCCTTTTCAAATACACCCAATAACTTTATAGCCTGGTGTTGGGATGATTTATTTCCGAGAGGTACGGTTCATTATCAAACCACCGGTAATGAATTGATCATTCAGTTTACCAACTATGGTGAATACGGAAACTCCTCGGGTTCCATCACAGCACAGGTGATATTATATGCTACGGGTAAAATAAAAATTCAATATTTAAATATATCAGGCGGATTTGATACACAGGGATGCACTGTGGGAATTGAAAATCCGGATGGAACCGATGGCTTGCAAGTGGTTTTTAATGCCCCTTATATTGAAGAGGGCCTTGCTCTGGAATTTTCCAATGTCCCCGACTGGATAACACTTACACCGGCAAATGGAACAGTTGCACCGGGTGAAAACATCGCTGTTGAAGTTGGCATCGATGCCAGTGAAATGACCTATGGGAGATATGTGGGAAGTTTAAATATAGTTAGTAACGACCCTTCAAAGCTGTCTTATGATTATTCGGTGGCAGTAAATATTCCGGCATCGCAAGAGCTGATTGCCGACTCGCTGGCGCTTGCAGCTTTTTACAATGCCACGGGCGGCCCCAACTGGAACAACAACGCCAACTGGTTAGCCGGTCCGGTAAATACGTGGTACGGGGTAACCGTTGACCGGGGCAGGGTAACCCGCCTGGTTTTGCGCGGAAACAACCTCAGCGGATATCTTCCGGCGGAGATTGGCCAATTAACCGCTTTGGGTTACCTGGACCTGCTTGGGAATTTTGGCATGAAGCAATCCCTTCCCGAGGCGATAGGAAACCTGGTGCAGCTGGAATACCTGGATTTATTCAACAATAATTATTCGGGAAACCTGCCCGATTCGCTGTGGGTGCTAACCAACCTGACATATCTGGATTTAGGCGCCAACTGGCAGCTTACGGGAACCATTCCGGGCACCGTTGGAAATTTGACCGGACTAACTTACCTTAGTTTGTGGGGAAATCAATTTTCCGGCAATATACCTTCTGAAATGGGCAATTTAACGAACCTTCAGTATTTATATTTATATGAAAATCAATTTTCCGGCAGCATACCAGCCGAAATAGGTAACCTTAATAATCTTTTTGAACTGGTACTTTATAACAATCAGCTATCCGGTGAAATTCCGGCTGAACTGGGGAATCTGCCGGTTTATTACCTTGAATTATCCTCTAACCAGCTTTCAGGAAGTATTCCTCCTGGAATTGGCAATCTGACAAATATTGAAGCACTGTATCTTTCTAATAATCAGCTCTCCGGGAGCATTCCTGTCGAAATTGGAAATCTTACGAGCCTGCGGGACCTGGTACTTTCTAACAACCAGCTTTCCGGCAGTATCCCTTCTGCCATGGGAAATATGACAAACCTTTGGTACCTGGATTTAAGCAGCAACCAGCTGTCGGGAGAGATACCCTCCTCGTTTGAGAATTTGACTCTCGGTTATTGCCACCTGAACAACAACCGTTTGGCAGGCGATATGCCCGCGTCGTTGTCGCAGGTTGTGTTAAACCCGGCGCCCGGGCCGGAACGTACTTTTTTGGAGAAAGAAATTGAAAAGGTACACTCTGCGGACGGAGTTGTTGGTGCGGAAGACCGCGATAAGGCCCTTCCGGTACAATACCGTTTAAAGGTGGAGAACAACCGGTTTATCTTTTCCAACCTGGAAAGTCTGGGCATTACACCGGGAGAGATTAATGAATTTACCTATGCCCCGCAGGATACTTTGCTGGCCGTGGAGTACATTGAATCTACCAACTCGCTTACGGTTCTGGACGGAAAGGCTGAAGGCAATACCTACCAGTGGTATTACAATTACGAGCTTTTGGACGGAGCATTGAACGATACCCTTGAGAGCATTGAAGAAACGGGAGGTTATTTTTGTGTGGTAAATAATCCGGTTTATCCGGCCCTGGAGCTGCTTTCGGCAACTTACGGAGCCATTGACAATACCCTGCTCATTGCCGACTCGCTGGCGCTTGCAGCTTTTTACAACGCCACGGGCGGCCCCAACTGGAACAACAACGCCAACTGGCTAACCGGCCCGCTGAATACGTGGTACGGGGTAACCGTTGACCGGGGCAGGGTAACCCGCCTGGTTCTGCGCGGAAACAACCTCAGCG
>Ga0334892_1000692_pt1 | contig 36714 bp, 42 predicted proteins | sample GraSluR3_MG_4_FD_207213 | JGI IMG/M metagenome (GOLD analysis project Ga0334892, IMG submission 207213) | Sludge microbial communities from methane-producing bioreactor in Wageningen University, Netherlands - Granular Sludge_15_04-R3 | ecosystem: Engineered > Bioreactor > Anaerobic >...
GGCCTCGGGCTGGATCGGGTGGAGAATGTCGAGCCCCAATTCGACCAGGTCGGGCACCACGGCGCGCACGTTCCCGCACGAGTGCAAAAAGACGGTCCGACCCGCCGCCTTGGCCCTGCCGAAGATTTCGGCCAACCGCGGCTTGAGGAACGCGCGCCAGGCGGCCGGACTCATCAGCAGCGATTTCTGCGTCCCGTAGTCGTCGCTCAAGGCCACTCCGTCGAACGAGAAGCGATCGAAGAGGATCTCCAGGGTCCGCAGGATGTACTCGGCGATTCCGCGGAGCAGGGCGTGCACGAAGTCGGGCTCGGTGGCCACGTAGAGCAAGAGCCGCTCCATTCCGCAAAGAAACGTGGCCCGCTCCCACAGATCGCCGATCCACACGATCGTGTAATGCTCGGCGTTCTCCCGGCACCACCCGCCGAGATGCTCGAAACGATACTCCGCCGCCGGGTCGGGAAACGCGTAGCCGCTCAAGTCGGGCGCGGCAAGACAAGGCCCCACCGGCGCGCCCCGGTCGATCGCGCTGGTCGCCCACACGACCCCGAACTCATCGGCGACGCGGTCGCCGTACTCGCCGGGCGATGCGTAGAGCGGCTTGACCGACCTCGTGCCGGTCATGCGGATCGGAAGGTCAAGAAATCCCTCGACGTCGCCCGTGCCAAAGTGCTCTTCGAGCTTCGCCCTCGCCGGCGGCGACAGCGGCAGATGATACGGCACCGGCACCCCGCCATCGTGGGCCAGCACCCGCCCGATCCACTGCTTGTTCGTCACGTTCCCCGCTCTCTTTGCACGTTGCGACCACGTCGCGGGCACACAGCCCCGGCGCCAGCGCCGAACATATTGAAAGGGCCGCCGGAATCGTACCCCGACTCTCCGAGTGATCCGGGCGGAATCGGCCGCATCCTTCTTTCGCCCGCATGAGGCCGTCCGGGCCACCGTGAGCGGGTGAAAACCCGGCGTGAAGTGGCCTGGTGCCGGTTGGCGAAATATGCCCCATTGATGATGGTGTTTTTTTGTCGCCGTTGGGCGACGGGGATGGAAGCGTCGGTGGTTTCGGGAGCGGCTGATCGCGACGCGGCGGGTCACGAGGCCAGCAGCGCGTCGATCTGGTCGGCGGCCCGCATGCCCTCGGCAATGCCCTGCACCGCGGTCGTGCCCCCGTTGACCAGATCGCCCCCGGCAAACACCCGGGCAACCGAGGTGGCTTGCGAGCCGGGCGCCGTGGCCACCAGGCCGTGCCTTGTGAAGGCGATCGCGTCCAACGACCGGCGGAGCCCGTCGGGAACGCCCTGACCGAGCGCCTCGACGACGAGGTCGATCGGCAGCACGCTCTCGGTGTCGGGAAGGACCTGGGGCGACCGCCGGCCCGAGTCGTCGGGCGGTCCGAGTTGGGTGCGCGCGACGCGCAGGCCCGTCAGCCGCCCCGACGCATCGGTCTCGTATCCCAGGGGCTGGGTGAGGATCAACAGATGGCATCCCAGTTCGACGACGCGGTCGCGCTCGGCGGGCCAGGCGGGCATCTCGGCCAGCGAGCGGCGATACACCACGAACACGTCGCGGGCGCCGAGGCGCTTGGCCGTGGCCGCGGCATCCATCGCGGTGTTTCCGCCCCCAAGTACGGCGACCCGCTCGCCGATCGAGTCGATCGCACCCTGCTTGGCCTCGCGGAGGAAGCTCAGGGCGTCGACGACCCCGGGGGCGGTTCCCAGCGAGGTTCCCGTTCCCAGGCCGATGCCGAGAAACACGGCGTCGTATCCGTCGCGCAGCTCGTCGAGGCTGAAGTCGTCGCCCAAGGCCCGGTGGAAGCGAAGCTCGATGCGCCCGGCCCGCCGGGCCGGTTCGAGGATGGCGTCGACCTCTTGCTGGGCGTGCTCGTATCGCTCGTCGGGAATGATGCCGTCGGGCGTTCCGCCGAGCCTGTCGCCCTTCTCGAAGAGGGTGATCTCGTGCCCCTTTTCGAGCAGGCGGACGGCGCAGGCCACCCCGGCGGGCCCACCGCCCACCACCGCCACCTTCTTGCCCGTCGCGTTTTCGGGCAGACGCACACCGACGATCCCTTCGTAGCGCGCGACACGGCTGACCACGAGCTGGATGTCGCGGATCGGGATCGCGTGCTCCGAGAAGATCCGCTCGATGCATCCCCCCTCGCACTGCACCTCGGAGGGACACACGTAGGCGCACATCTCGGGCAAGACGTTCGACCGGCGAAGCACGTCGTAGGCCACCGCGATCTCGTCGTCGGCAAACGCCCGAATAAACGCGGGCACGTCGACGTGGGCCGGGCAATTGGCCGTGCAGGTGGCGAACTCGCAGTTCTGGCACGCGCGCGCCCGGGCACGCAGCCGATCCAGCGCGAAGCGCCGTCCCAGCTTGTATTGCAGGCCGTAGATCTCCGTGTCGCGGATCACGCAACCGGTCATGGTGCCGTCGCGCATGATCTGCGTGCAGCCCGAGCAGGTGATGCACGTCTTGGCCGGGTCCATGCGCCCGATGGTCAACACGTCGCGGGGCGAGTCGGGATACGCGAATGCCCCGCGCCCCTGGCCGATGAGCGTGGCGCCCCCCGACCCGATCACCCCGGCCGCCACGTAGGGCATCAAGTGGCGAAGCCAACTGTAACCCGTCGCGATGACCGGCAAGTCGGGAAATGCCTCCTGCACGCGGCGCGTGATTTGAACGAAGCGGACCACGCCGGCCAGCGGGTGCTCGTCGGGAACGTCGACGCCCTCGACCGACCGGTCGAAGGGCCGGCCGTAGTGCGGGTTGTAGTACGGATTGCCGATCGTCACGTTCAGCACCGGGAGATCGAACTCCCGCAGCCGCGCGATCAACTCGATCGGCTCGCTCAGGTCGGGCACCTGGTAGTCGTCGCGGTCGACCCCGAACCCATAGGGGTACGGAATCGCGTCGTAGACGTTCATCCGCGTGGTGACGAAGATCTCGGGCACGGCCTGGCGGATCGCGGCCATGGTCTCGCGCAGCAGGCGCGACCGGTTTTCGAGCGACCCGCCGTATTTGCCGTCGCGGGTGAACGACGCGAGCAGTTCGGAGACGAGGTAGCGGTGGCAGCTCTTCACGTCGACGCCGTCGAATCCCGCCCGGGCCGCCAGGCGGGCCGCCTCGACGTAGGTCTGCTGCAACCGATCGAGGTACTCGTCGGTCACCAGGGGGTAGTCGTCCGTCAGGCCGTGCTTCGGATCGAGCACCGCGCTGTGGTGCGCGATCATGGGGCGAGGCACGCCCCCCGGTTTGCTGTACCGACCCGAATGGGTCAGTTGAATCAAGAGCACGACGTCGTGCCCGAACGCCTCGCGGGCCGTTTTGCGCGTGTGTTCCACGAGCCGGGCAAAGGCGTCGACGGTTCCGTGGTGCAGGCAGAGCTGTCGGGGGTTCGATCGCGCCTCGTCGAGGATCGCCGTGGCCTCGAACCAGAGGAGCCCCGATCCGCCCGCCGCGTAGCGCGCGTAGCGGCGAAAGCTCAACTCTTCGGGGGCGCCCTCGGGCGTCGAGTCGAACCCCTCCATAGGATGAACCGCGAAACGGTTCGGCGCGGTGTGCCGCCCGATCGCCACGGGCTCGCCCAGGATCGACAGATCCTCGTCGATCGGCAGCCCGAGCCCCAGTTCCGAGAGCTCTTCGCGCAAAGCCTCCAGGTCTCTCAGGTGGAATCGCTGATGCTTGGTCATGGCTCCTCGAGAAACGCTGGGTGAGGGTCAGCCGCTCGTTTCGCCCGACTTGTCGCGCCCCGCGCGACTGCGTCCCCCTCGTGGTCGCGAGGAGCCGTTGGGGTTCTTGGCCCGCCGTTCGAGATTCGCCGCGATCAGGATCCCGACCGCCTCCTGCCAGTTGGGGATGCCGACGTGCCGTTCCTTGCCCGGCTTGCGGGGCGCAGGGTCGGCGTCGTTCTTGTCCTCGTCGTCGCTCGTCTCCTCTCGGTGGTGCGCGGCGCTGTCGCGCGCGGAGTCGTCGGGCTCGGCCCGCTCGTCTCCCCTTGTCTCGGCGTCTTTGGCGCGGCCGGCCCCGCGTCGCCGTCGGCGTCGCTTCGACCGGCCGGCCGCGGCGTCGCTCGCGTCGGCCTCCGGCGAATGGCTCGGCTCGGGCACGGCCTCGTCGGCGAAATCGTCGTCGGCCTCGAAATCGGCCGACTCAGCTTCCGCCTCGACGGTCGCCTCTTCGGCTTCCTGCGGAAGCCGGCGGCGACGTTTCCGACGCTTTCGGCCCGATTTTTTCTCCTCGCCAGGCTCCGCCCGGGCCGATAACTCGGCTGCCCTGGTAAGCGATTCGGGCAGCTTGGCCTCGCTGTCGGCCGGCACCAGGTCCCGACGCAGCGATTCGGGTTCCGACAGGCATTCGGGCACCGCGGCGGGAGCTTCGGCCCCGCACGTCTCGACCGGCATGGCGTCGGCCGCTTCGGGCGCGAGCGGAGGCTCGTCGACGCCGTCGACCCCCAACTCGGATGCGATTTGCGACCAGTCGGCCGGCGCACGACGAATCGGTGCTCTGGGGGCCCGAGGCGGTGCGCCCTTCGTCGCCTTGGGCGGAGTGGGAACGGCAGCGGCCGGCCGCTCGGATTCCTCCGGGGTAGGGGTGACCCCCAACTGTTCGACGAGAGAATCCCAGTGCGTGAGTTTTTCCGGGTCGGTCATGCGTCCTGACTTCTCAAAGAAACCTGCTTCGACGACACGTTCTTCACGCTAGTATAGGTCCTCGCGGGAACCCGGGAAAGACAGGTCACCAACCGGGACGGGCGCCGCTAGTTGGCCCCCCCTTTCTTTCGCGCGAAGCCCTTGACAGGGGAGCGTGAAGCGATATCTTAGAGGGCTTCCACCTCTGCGGGTGAAGATCAATGTCTAGTTTGAGATAGCCGATGCCCACGATCAACCAACTCGTTCGGAAACGGCGCAGGCCGCCGCGCAAGTTCAGCAAGGCTCCCGTGTTGGATCGCTGCCCCCAGAAGAGAGGGGTGTGCTTGCAGGTCAAGACGATGACGCCGAAGAAGCCGAATTCGGCGTTGCGCAAGATCACGCGCGTGCGGCTTTCCAACGGCAAGGAGGTGACCGTGTACATCCCCGGCGAGGGACACAGCCTCCAGGAGCACTCGATCGTGCTGGTGCGCGGAGGGCGGGTCCGCGACTTGCCGGGCGTGCGCTATCAGGTCGTCCGGGGGTCCCTGGACACCCTGGGGGTGGAGAATCGAAGACAATCGCGCAGTCGCTACGGCGCTAAGAAGAAGTAGGTAAGAGCACAAGTATGGGTCGTATCACCGCCAGCCGGAAGCAGCTCGTCGGCGATCCGAAGTACGGTTCGCTGCTGGCGAGCAAGTTTATCAACTGCATGATGTGGGACGGGAAGAAGAGCACGGCGCAGGCCGTGTTCTACGACGCCCTCGACGAGGTTCATAAGAAGGTGCCCGACGTGGAGCCGATCGAGGTCTTCACGCAGGCCGTCGAAAACGTGAAGCCGAACATCGAGGTCCGTTCGCGGCGGGTCGGTGGGGCGTCGTATCAGGTTCCCATGCAGGTCAACCGCACGCGCCAGCAGTCGCTGGCCATTCGGTGGATCCTCATGGCCGTTCGCGAAAAGAAGGGCCGGCCCGCCAGCCAGAAGCTGGCCGCCGAGCTGCTCGCGGCGTACAACCGCGAGGGGGTCGCCATGACCCGAAGAGAGAACGTGCACCGCATGGCCGACGCGAACAAGGCGTTCGCTCACTTCGCCTGGTAACACGCAGCAATTGACATCCGCCGCGCAGATTGCCTTGCTTTTCAGCGCGGCGTCGTTTTGCGCCCTTCGCGCAGATCTCCCAGATAACCGATCGCCGGGGCTGCTCGAAGCAATCGTAGACCTTTGGGACGGGCCCAAGCAAGATGCCACGCGACCTCGCCAACCTGCGCAACATCGGCATCATCGCCCACATCGACGCCGGGAAGACCACCGTTACCGAGCGGATGCTCTACTACGCGCATTTGGTGCACCGGGTCGGGTACGTCGACAAGGGGACCACGGTGACCGACTACGACCCCGAGGAGCGCGAACGGGGCATCACGATCAACTCGGCATGCGTCAGCTTTCCGTGGAAGGGCACCTCGATCAACCTGATCGACACGCCGGGACACGTCGACTTCACGGCCGAAGTCGAGCGGTGCCTGCGCGTGCTGGACGGAGCGGTCGTCGTCTTCAGTGCCCGCGAGGGCGTCGAGGCCCAAAGCGAGACCGTTTGGCGCCAGGCCGACAAGTACCACGTCCCTCGCCTGGCCTTCATCAACAAGATGGATCGCGAGGGGGCCGATTTCTACGGCACGTTGGAGGAGATCGAAAAGCGGCTCCAGGCCAAACCGCTTCCCGTCATGTTGCCCGTCGGAAGCGGCCCTCCCCATTTCCAGGACGCTTTTCGCGGCGTGGTCGACTTGATCGACATGAAGATGTTGATCTTTGACCCCGAGAGCGAGGGGGGCGTGGTGCGTGAGGGGCCCATTCCCGGTTCCGTGCGCGACGACGCTCAGATGTATCGGAGCCACCTGCTCGACCAGCTCTCCATGTTCAGCGACGAGTTGACCGAGTCGATCCTGGCCGAGCAGCCGATTTCGGAAACGCTGATTCGCCGCGTGCTTCGCACCGCCGCGTTGCACGACATGATCGTGCCCGTGCTGTGCGGCTCGGCGTTGGACGGGATCGGCATTCAACCCCTGCTCGACGCGGTGGCATGGTATCTTCCCAGCCCACTCGATGTCCCGCCGGTCGAGGGGGTCGACCCTTCCAAGAAGAACGTCAAGGCGATCCGAAAGGCCGATCCCTCCGAGCCCTTTTGCGGCCTGCTGTTCAAGATCCAGGCCGACAAGTTCGGCGACCTCCATTACGTTCGCGTCTATTCCGGGCAATTGAAGGCGAACAGCCGCGTGTACAACCCGGGCAAAGACAAGAAGGAAAACGTCCCCCAGTTGTGGCGCGTTCAGGCCGACCACCGCGAGCAGGTCGCTTCGGTCGAGGCGGGCGATATCATTGGGATCATCGGTCTGCGGCACTCGATCACCGGCGACACGCTCTGTCATCCCCAGCACCCGATCCTGCTCGAGTCGATCATCTTTCCCGAGACGGTCATCTCGATGGCGATCGAGCCCGAGAGCACGGCCGAGCGCAAGAAGCTGGCCTCGGTGCTCGACATGATGAGGCGGCAGGATCCGACGTTTCGGGCCCAGGAAAGCGAAGAGACCGGGCAAACGCTCATCAGCGGGATGGGGGAGCTGCATCTGGAGGTCATCAAGCATCGTCTGCTTCGAGAGCACCATCTCGACATCCGCGTGCACAAGCCGCGGGTCAGCTACCGCGAAACGATCGACAAGCCGGTCGAGGTGACCGGGCGTTGCCATCGCAACGTGGGCGGCCAGACCATCTTCGGCGAGGTCGCCATCCGCATGGAGCCCTTCGACCAGGGGGCCTCGCCGGTGGTCGTCGTGTCGGCGTGCGGCGATGAGTTGCCCGATCCTTTTCTGACGGCGGCCACCGAGGTGCTCGAGGAAAAAGGCAAGGGCGGCGGGATGCTCGGGTTTCCGCTGATGCGGGTCAAGGTCACCGTGCTGGGCGGTCAAACCCACGAAACCGAATCCAGCGAGCTGGCGTTCCGCATGGCCGCCGCCGACGCGTTCGAAAAGGGGCTGCGCGAGGCCGGCACCGTGCTTCTGGAGCCGATCATGCGGCTCGAGGTCGTCCTGCCCGAGGAGAACCTCGGCGATTTCGTGAGCGATTTGCAGCAGCGGCGGGCGGCCATCACGCGAACCTTCCGCCGCGGTCGCAACGCTGTGATCGAGGCCCAGGCGCCCCTGGCCAGCCTGTTCGGTTACTCGAATGCGATGCGGGGGATGAGCCAGGGGCGAGCGACCTGTACGATGGAGCCCGCGTCCTATGGACCGGCCCCCCCGGAAGTTCTGGAGAGCTTCCTATGATCGCCCGCCGGAGTGCCGGGCGGCCCCTTTTGCGGGCCTCTTGCCGGGCAAACTCGCGAATTCGAGGTTTTTCATCCCAGGGGCGTTGACGGCGAAACCGATAGGCGATAGGATGTTTGGTTTCCCGCCCTGCGGGAAGCGTCGGCAAGGTGTTTGACAAACTGGAATTGGGTGACCCGAGGGACGTCCGTGGCCGGTCAAACGAGTGAACTCATTCGGATCCGAATGGAAGCGTACGATCACGCGGTCCTGGACCAAAGCGCGGCCGAAATCGTCGATACGGCCAAGCGGACCGGCTCGATTGTCCACGGCCCGATTCCATTGCCGACGCGGATCGAGCGGTACACGGTGCTGTCGAGTCCCCATGTGGACAAGAAGGCCCGCCAGCAGTTCGAGATTCGGACGCACAAGCGGCTGGTCGACATCCTCCAGGCAACCGTGAAGACGATTGAGGCACTGAACAAGTTGAGCCTGCCGGCCGGGGTCGACATCAAGATCAAGGCATCCAGCCGGCACTGATTCGGGTTGGGCGTTCGACCAAGGATTTCGGGAATCTCGCATGTTCGGGAAGCCGCGCGGGTAAACCCGGCCCTCGTGCCGGACGTTCCCGCAGGCGACGTGATCAAAGGCAAGAGCGATGGCGATTGGACTACTCGGTCGAAAGGCCGGGATGACGCAGGTATACGACGGGGCGGGCAACGTCATTCCGGTGACCGTGATTCAGGCGGGGCCGTGTCACGTCCTGCAAGTGAAGACGCGGGAACGCGACGGCTACGAGGCGGTCCAGTTGGGCTATCTCGACAAGCCCCGGCCCCGTCCCGGTCAGTCGCGAGCCAGCCGCCGCCTTGCCAGCCGCAGCCAGCGCGGTCACGTCGCCAATCTCGATAGCAAGCGCCAGCGGGCCCGTACCGCCGCGGGTGTCGCTTCCGTTGCCAAGGCCAATTGCGAGCCCAAGCGCCTGGTGCGCGAGTTCCGCGTGGCCCCGGGCGACTACCGGGTCGGCCAGGAGCTGCGCGTCGACGTGTTCTGCGAGGTCGGCGCCGTCGACGTGGTGGGCACCAGCAAGGGGCGCGGCACCGCCGGCGCGATGAAGCGGCACAACTACCGGGGCCAGCGGGCCAGCCACGGCGTCAAGAAGTGCCACCGGCACGTGGGCAGCATCGGCTGCAGCGCCGATCCCAGCCGCGTCGTCAAGGGCCGGCGCATGGCCGGCCACTACGGCGCGGCCCGCTGCACGGTCCGGAACCTCAAGCTGGTGCTGGTCGACGTCGAGAACGACCTGCTGCTGGTTCACGGCGCGATCCCCGGCCCGACCGGCGGGTACGTTCTGGTGCGCCCCACCAACAAGCTGCCCCGACCGAAGCGGAAGCCCGAGGTTCGCGCAAGGGCCGGCGCCCAGGAACAGCAGGAAGAATAACCCGCCCGTGCGGACTTTAGCGGACTGAGGCCATGGTGAGTTTGCCTGTCTACGATCGAAGCGGCGCGGAGGTCGGTACGTACGAGATCGACCCGGCGGAGTTGGCGCCGCGCATCAGCAAGCAATTGCTGCACGACGTGGTGGTCATGTACCAGACGAACCGTCGCCAGGGGTCGGCGAAGACGAAGAACCGCTCCGAGGTGGCCGGCACGACGAAGAAGATGTACCGGCAGAAGGGGACGGGAAACGCCCGCGCCGGCTCGCGCCGCAGCAACATCCGCCGGGGCGGGGGGCGCGCGTTCCCAAAACGCCCCAAGGACTGGTCCTACCGCCTGCCGCGGAAGGCCGTCCGCCTGGCGACGCGCATGGCCCTGGCCGCCCGCATCGCCGACCGCGAAGTCACCCTGATCGACGAGCTGGCCTTCGACAACCCCCGGACCCGCGAAATGGGCCGGATCCTCGAAGCGCTCCACGTCGGCGGGATGCGCCTGCTGGTCGCCGTGGCCGAGTATGACGTCAACGTATACAAGAGCATCCGCAACCTGGCCGACGTGTCGGTCCTCCCCGTGGGGGATCTGAACGCCCTGGAGGTGCTTCGCCCTCGTCGCCTGTTGATGACGAAGGCCGCCCTCGACGCGTTCCGCGCGAAGGCGGCCGGGACCGATCAGGCGTCGTGAGTAGTTAGAAAGCGCGAACATGGCCAACGATCCGACTCCAACGAAACTGAAACTCGAGCCCCATCAGATCGTGCTGCGCCCCCTGGTGACCGAGAAGAGCTTCCACCAGGCGGAGACCGAGCGGTTCAACTCCTACGCCTTCGAGGTGAACCGCCTGGCCGGCAAGGACGACATTCGCCGAGCGGTCGAAGCGCTGTTCGACGTGAGGGTGATTCGGGTGAACACCGCGAACCGTAAAGGCAAGCCGCGACGAACGCGATTCCGCCGGGGCTGGACCAAAGACTGGAAAAAGGCCATCGTGAAGCTGCATTCGGAAGATCGGATCAGCTTCTTCTGAGGAACACGCCATGGGGATACGCCGATACAAGCCCACCTCGCCCGGTCGCCGCGACGCCACCGTGTGCGATTTCGCCGAGTTGACGCCCGGCGCCGAGCCGGTCAAGAAGCTGCTCAAGCCGAAGCGGCGCACGGGTGGGCGGAACAATCAGGGCAAGATCACGGCGCGCCACCGGGGCGGCGGGCACAAGCGCAAGTACCGCTTGATCGACTTCCGCCGCAACAAGGACGGCGTTCCGGCCGTGGTCCATTCGATCCAGTACGACCCCAACCGCAGCGCCCGCATCGCTTTGCTGCACTACGTCGACGGCGAGAAACGCTACATCCTCGCGCCCGAAGGGCTCAAGGCGGGCAGCCGGGTCGAGAGCGGCCCGGGGGCGCCGCCCAACGTGGGCAACTGCCTGCCCCTGTCGGAGATTCCCTTGGGCAGCGACATCCACAACGTCGAGCTGCAGCCGGGACGCGGCGCGGCCATGTGCCGCTCGGCGGGAGCGAAGGCGACCCTGGCCGCCCGCGACGCCGGCTGGGCGCAGATCAACCTCCCCAGCGGCGAGATCCGCCGCGTGCCCGCCGCCTGCCGCGCCACGATCGGCGCGATCGGCAACGCGGAGCACATGGCGGTCCGCCTGGGCAAGGCCGGGCGCAAACGTTGGCTGGGGCGCCGGCCCCACGTCCGCGGCACGGCCATGAACCCGATCGACCATCCCCACGGCGGCGGCGAGGGGCGCACCAAGGGGGGACGCCACCCGGTCAGCCCCACCGGCAAGTCGGCCAAGGGCGGCGCCACCCGAAAGAAGCACAAGGCCTCGAGTCGCGCGATCGTGCGTCGTCGCCGGTCGAAACGTTACGGCGCGTTGAAGATCTAGAAGGTACACCATGGGACGATCCCTGAAAAAAGGCCCCTTCGTCGATCCGAAGCTCTTCGTCAAGGTCGAGCGACAGAACGAGGCGGGGACCAAGGAGCCGATCAAGACGTGGGCCCGGGCCTGCACGATCGTGCCGGAATTCGTGGGCCACACGTTCATGGTCCACAACGGCAAGGTGCACATGAAGGTGTTCGTGACCGAGGAAATGGTCGGGCACAAGCTGGGGGAGTTCGCCCCGACGCGGACCTTCCGTGGCCACGGCGGCAAGGGCAAGCGCTGATTCAGGAACCGCTTGAGGAAACTTAGTGATGGCCGACGAAGTCGTCTACGAGGCGCTGCACCGCTTTGCCCGGATCAGTCCGCGCAAGGTCCGGCCCCTGGCCGACCTGGTGCGAGGCAGGCGAGCCGACGACGCCTTGAAAGTGCTCCGTTATCAACCGCACCGCGGGGCCCGCCTGTTGGAAAAGGTGATCCGCAGCGCCATGGCCAACGCGGAGGACCGACGCGCGCCCCACTTGTCGCGCCTCCGGTTGGTCGACGTGCGGGTCGACGCGGGGCCCATGTTCCGGCGCCTGCGGCCGCGGGCGCGGGGGATGGCCGCCGTCCTCAAGAAGCGCATGTCCCACATCCGAGTCGCCTTGCAGTAACGACGAGAGAGACCAGGCATGGGTCAGAAAGTCAATCCGACCGGGTATCGCACGGGCGTCATGACCGGGTGGAAGAGTCGGTGGTACGCCTCGAAGCAGGAGTTCGCCGACCTCTTAATCGAGGACAAGAAGATCCGCGATTTCATCAAGCGGCGCAAAGACCGCGGCGGCAAGCCGATGTATCCGATGATCGCCAGGATCGAAATCGAGCGGACCCGCGACGAAGTGAAGGTCGTGCTGTACTCCGCCCGCCCCGGCGTGCTCATCGGCCGCAAGGGCGAGCGCGTCGAGGAGCTGCAGAACGAGCTGCAGAACCTGACGGGCCGGCGGATCAACATCAAGATCGAGGAAGTCAATCGCCCGGAGATCGTGGCCCAGTTGGTCGCGGAAGACATCGCCGAGCAGCTCGCCCGGCGCGCCAGTTTCCGCCGCACCATGAAGCGGGCCATGGAGCAGACCATGGAGGCCGGTGCCCAGGGGATCAAGATCCAGTTGGCCGGGCGCCTGGGGGGCGCCGAAATGGCGCGACGGGAAAAGCAGATCGCCGGGTCGATCCCCCTGTCGACCCTGCGGGCCAAAATCGACTACGGGTTTTCGGAAGCAAAAATCGCCCAGGGACACATCGGCGTCCAGGTTTGGATCAACCAGGGCATGCGCAGCGAGGAAGAGATCGATGGCTCTAATGCCCAAACGGGTCAAGCATCGAAAAAGCCAAAGAGGTCGTATAAGAGGTGAGGCCACCCGCGGCAATCGCGTGGTCTTTGGCGATTTCGGACTCCAGGCCGTCCAGGGCGGCTGGATCAGCGCGGCGACGATCGAAGCGGGCCGTATCGCGGCGCAGCAGTACCTGCGCAGCGAGGGGCGGCTGTACATCCGCGTGTTTCCGCACAAGCCGATTACCTCCATCCCGCTCGAGACCCGCATGGGTAAGGGCAAGGGAGAGCCGGATTACTGGGCGGCCGTGGTGCGGCCGGGCACGGTGTTGTACGAGATCGGCGGCGTCTCGGAAGAGGCCGCCCGCCTGTGCTTCACCCGCCTGGCCCACAAGATGCCGGTGCGCGTTCGTTTTTTGAGAAGGCGGCCCGTCTAGGCCGAGGGAGACACCGGGGCCGTCCGGCCGCCACCCACGAGAACCCATCCGCAGGGCACGATGACCAAGGCAAGCGAACTGCGAGAAATGAGCGACGAGCAGTTGGCCGTTACGCTCAAGGAGACGACCGAGAGCCTGTTTCGCCTGCGCCTTCAGTCGCAGACCGAACGGCTCGACGCACCCAGCGAGCTCCGCAAGCACCGCCAGTTGATCGCCCGCATCAAGACGATCCAGGGCGAGCGGGCACGGGCCGCGGCGGCCTTGGCGTCGGCCGACCGTCCGCCGGAGGTCGGTGCGCAAAACCTGGCCGCCGGTGAGGGGCGGTAATCGAGAACCACGCAGGCCGAACGGGAAAGAAACAAGCCATGCCGAAGCGAGTAATGGTCGGCGTCGTGACCGGCGACCGGATGAACAAGACGCGGCGCGTCGAGATCCCGCGCGTGGTCCGGCACCCGAAGTACGGGAAGTTCGTGCGGCGCAGAACGGTCTGCTACGTGCACGACGAACAGGGGCAGTCGCAACGGGGCGACACGGTCGAGATCGTCGAGTGCCGCCCCATGTCGAAGACGAAGCGATGGCAATTGGTGCGGGTGGTTGCGAAGAGCCGGCTGGTCGACGTGGCGGCGATGCGCGCGGCGGCCCGGGCCCGCAAACGGGGCGAGGACAACGCATCGTAGGCGGGTGGATGGTGACGGGCCGCGACGGTGCGAGCCGACGAGAGAACAACGTATTGCGACGTGGGTGTGAACCATGATCCAGATGCAGACCCGATTGGCCGTGGCCGACAACACGGGTGCCAAGGAGTTGATGTGCATCAAGGTGTTGGGCGGGGCGCACCGGCGATTCGCCGGGCTGGGGGACATCATCGTGTGCAGCATCAAAAGCGTGATTCCCGGAAGCGATTTCAAGAAGGGCTCGGTGGTTCGGGCCGTGATCGTCCGCTGCCGGCAGCCCAGCCGCCGCGCCGACGGGAGCTACGTGCGCTTCGACAGCAACGCGGCGGTGATCATCGACAACGACAAGAATCCCCGCGGGACCCGCATTTTCGGCGCGGTGGCCCGCGAGTTGCGCGAGCGGAGCTTCATGAAGATCGTCAGCCTCGCCAGTGAGGTGGTTTGATGCGTATCCGAGTCGACGATATCGTGGTGGTGATCCGGGGCGACGACCGCGGCACGCGCGGCAAGGTGCTCTCGGTCGACCGTAAGGCGAACAAGGTCGTGGTCGAGGGCGTGAACCTCGTGTGGAAGCACGTCCGGCGCAGCCAGCGCAACCCCCAGGGGGGCCGGCTGCGGCGCGAGATGCCCATCGACGCCTCGAACGTGGCCCTGGTCTGCCCGACGACCGACAAGCCCACGCGCGTGGGGGTTCGCTACCTCGCGGACGGCAGCAAGGAACGTTACAGCAAGAAGTCGGGCGCCAGCCTCGGCCAGATCGCACCCCCGAAAGCTCGTTACGCGAAGAAATCCTAGTCGGTGAATTCCATGTCTGCTCGACTTCAGCAACGATACCACGACGAGATCCTGCCGGCGCTGGCCGACCGCCTGGGGCGGAGCAATCGGCTCTCGCTGCCGCGCCTGGTGAAGATCGTCGTGAACATGGGCGTGGGAGCGGCCCTGGCCGAGAAGAAGTACCTCGAGGAGGCCGTCGACGCGCTGACCTTGATCACCGGCCAGAAGCCCGTCGTGGCCCTGGCCCGCAAGTCGATCGCCGGCTTCCGCCTTCGCGAGGGAATGGCGGTGGGTTGCCGGGTGACGCTGCGAGGCACGCGGATGTACGAGTTTCTCGACCGCCTGATCTCCCTGGCGCTTCCGCGCGTGCGCGACTTTCGCGGGTTGAATCCCCAGGCGTTCGACGGCCGCGGCAACTACACGCTGGGGCTGTCGGAGCAATTCGTATTCCCCGAGCTGAACCCCGACCGCTACTCCCGGCCGCAGGGAATGAACATCACCCTGGTCACCAGCACCGACAGCAACGACGAGGCGCGGGAGCTGTTGCGGGGATTCGGGATGCCGCTGCGGTCGGAATGACCGTTCGGCCCAATCGGAGACCAAAGGATCGAACTCGATGGCAAGCAAGGCAAAAATCGCGAAGGCGCTTCGCAGGCCGAAGTTTACGACCCGCCGCGAAAACCGGTGCCGGCTCTGCGGTCGTCCGCGGGCCGTCTATCGCAAATTCGGGATCTGCCGGATCTGCTTTCGGAAACTTGCGGACGAAGGAATGATCCCCGGCGTGAAGAAGGCGAGTTGGTAAAGGGACCCCACCGACCATGATGACCGACCCGATTGCCGACATGTTGACTCGCATCCGCAACGCGGTGCGCGTCGAACGGCCCCACGTGGACATGCCCATGTCCAAGGTCAAACGCGGCCTGGCAGAGGTGCTCAAGCGCGAGGGATACATCTGGGACTGGGAGGAAGTCGAGACCCGGCCGGCCAACCATATCCGGATCCACTTGAAGTATGGCCCGAACGGCGAGCGGGTGATTCGACACATCCGCCGCATCAGCAAGCCGGGGCGCCGCGTCTTCAGCGGGGCCGCGAAGCTCCGCCCCGTCCTGGGTGGGCTCGGGATCTCGGTGATCAGCACGAGCCGCGGCGTGATCAGCGATCGCGAGGCGCGGCAGCGCAACCTGGGCGGCGAGGTGCTCTGCGAGGTCTGGTGACGCCCGGCCGCGCCCCGATCCATGGTGCCCCGAAAGAGATAGAAACATGTCGCGAATTGGAAAGAAACCGATCGTCGTGCCCGACGGCGTGCGCGTGCGCGTCGACGGCCAGGCGATTACCGTGGAAGGCCCCAAGGGAAAGCTTGACGGCTCGCTCCGCCCCGAAGTCGCCGTGCGCTACGACGAGGCCGGCCGGTCGATCGTCGTCGAGCGGCACAACGACGACCGCCAGTCGCGGGCGATGCACGGGCTGACGCGGGCGCTCGTCCAGAACATGGTGACGGGGGTGACCCAAGGCTACCAGAAACGCCTGGAGATCCACGGCGTGGGGTACATCGCCGCGGTGGCGGGCGATACGCTCGAGCTGCGCGTGGGGTACGCCAACGAGCTGAAAAAGAAGATTCCCCCGGAGCTGCAGGTCACCTGTCCCGACCAGCAGCACATCGTCGTCCAAGGCATCGACAAGCAAAAGGTGGGCGAGTTCGCCGCCGAGGTGAGGGCGCTGCGCAAGCCGGAGCCCTACAAGGGGAAGGGAATTCGCTACGAGGGCGAAGCGATCCGCCGCAAGCAGGGCAAGGTGATGGCCAAGTAGGCGGCGCGGGCCCTGCCCGACCGCAGGCGTTCTCGGCGTCCGATCAGCCGACGAGGCAATTGAAGTGAGATACCAGAAGCGAATCAACAAACAACGGGAGCGGCGCCGCTACCGCGTGCGGAACGCCGTGAAGCGGCACTCCACGCGGCCGCGCCTCGCGGTCTTCCGCAGCCTGAAGCATATCTACGCCCAGATCATCGACGACGCCGAGGCGAAAACCTTGGTCGCGGCCAGCACGGCCGACAAAGAGCTGCGCGCCCAGATCGCCTACGGCGGCAACTGCGAGGCGGCCCGGCTCGTCGGCAAGACGCTTGCCGAGCGGGCCCTCCAAGCCGAGATCAAGCAGGTGGCCTTCGACCGGCGCGAGTACCGGTACCACGGGCGCGTGGCCGCCCTGGCCGACGCCGCGCGCGACGCGGGGCTCGATCTGGGCCCCAAGAAGGTCGAGCCCGCGCCCGAGCCCAAGGCTCCCGAAAAGAAAAAGAAGCCGAAAAAGGCCAGTTGACGTCGACCCGATCCCGATCATCCAACCCAATCGCATGACCGATGGCTGAAGAATCCCCTCGCACGGAACTGATGGAAAAGGTGGTGAAGATCCGGCGGTGCGCCGCCGTGGTCAAGGGCGGTCGGCGCTTCAGCTTTACGGCCCTCGTGGTCGTGGGAGACGGTCGCGGAAAGGTCGGTTGGGGGTACGGCAAGGCGAACGAGGTCCCCCCCGCCGTCGAAAAGGCCGTCAAGGACGGGGCGGGAAGCATGGTCGAGATCTCCCTGGACGGCACGACGATCGCCCACGAGGTCCACGGGCGCTTCGGTGCGGCCCGGGTCATCCTCGTCCCCGCCGGGCCCGGAACCGGCGTGATCGCCGGCGCCGCCGTTCGCGCCGTGTGCGAAGCCTGCGGCATCCACGACATCCTCACCAAGAGTTTCGGCACCAGCAACCCGATCAACCTGGTCAAGGCCACGATCGACGGCCTCCTGCAACTCCGCTCCCGCCATGAGGTCGAGCGGCTCCGTGGAGTCTCCCTGTCATGAATCTCAACGACGTTCATCGCGGAATCCGCAAGCACAAGAAGCCCAAGCGCCTCGGGCGCGGAATCGGCTCGGGCCACGGCAAGACCTGCGGTCGCGGGCACAAAGGGCAGCGGTCGCGCGCCGGCTGGTCGCAGCACCCGACCTTCGAGGGCGGGCAGATGCCCCTGGTCCGGCGCGTCCCCAAGCGGGGCTTCCACAACCGGTTCGCCCCGGCGGTCGCCATCGTCAACGTCGCCGAACTCGAGGCGCGCTTCGAGGCCGGCGACGAAGTCAACGCCGAAACCCTCAAGGCGAGACACCTCGCCAAGGGGCGCTACGACGTGCTCAAAATCCTCGGCGACGGCGAGCTGACCAAGAAGCTCAAAGTGGCCGCCCATCGCTTCAGCAAGTCGGCGCGGGAAAAAATCGAGCGGGCCGGCGGCGAAGTCGTCGTGTTGCCGGGCAAGGCCCCCGTCGTCAAGGACAAGCAGAAGAAGAGCGACTGACCGCTCTCGCGAGCCAAGGAAGCCTCCGAGACGCCAGGAAAGGACGGAACGCACGATGTGGGAAAAAATCCGAATCGTCTTTTCCATTCCCGAGCTGCGTCAGAAGATCTTCCTGACGCTCTTTCTGCTGGCCATCTATCGCATCGGCTGGCAGATCCCCTTGCCCGTGTGCGACCCGGTCAAGATGACCCGCTTCGCCGAGGGCCAACGGGGCACCTTCGGGGCCATGATGGAGCAGGTCGCCATCTTCAGCGCGAGCAATCTCAGCGAGGCGACGATCTTCGGGCTGGGAATCATGCCCTACATCTCCGCGTCGATTATCTTCCAGCTCCTGGCGACCGTGTGGGGGCCCCTCGAACGGCTCCAGAAGGAAGGGGAGAGCGGCCGCAAGAAGATCAACGAATACACCCGATACGCCACCGTGGGGCTCTGCCTGTTCCAGAGCTACTTCTACATGTCGGTGCTGATTCGCTACGACCTGATTCGCGACAGCTTCCTCAACGCCGACGGAAACCTCGGCTTCGGCTGGCAGCTCACCGCCGTGCTGACCATGACGGCGGGCACCACGTTTCTCATGTGGCTGGGCGAGCAGATCGACGAGTACGGCATCGGCAACGGGATCAGCCTGCTCATCATGGCCGGCATTCTCGCGCGCATGCCCGCCGCGGGCTGGGAGCTGATTCGGCCCATGGCGATGGAAGGGTTCGAGCTCGGGTCGACCGGCGGGGGCATCGGCGTCGATAAGTTGCTCGTCTTGGCCGCCATGTTCGTGGGCGTGGTGTTGGGCGTCGTGTTTATTACCCAGGGACAACGCCGTATTCCCACCCAAAGCGCCAAGCACGTGCGCGGGCGCCGCGTCTACGGCGGCACGCGGCAGTACCTGCCCTTGCGGGTCAATCAGGCCGGCGTCATGCCGATCATCTTCGCCAGCAGCCTCCTGCTGTTCCCCTCGGTGATCTTCGCGCAGATGGCCCAGTGGTGGCCCAACGTCGAGCTGGGGGGGGTGCGGTTGTTCAATTGGCTCAACAACGTGTTTTCCCGGGGCGAGTCGTACACCTACAACGTGCTCTACATCGCGCTGATCTACTTCTTCTGCTACTTCTGGACGGCCATCACCTTCAACCCGAAGGATATGGCCGACAACCTCAAGAACTACGGCACGTTCATCCCGGGCCACCGCCCGGGCCGCCGCACGGCCGACTACCTCGAAAAGGTGATGGTGCGCATCACCTACGTGGGCGCCGGCTTCCTGGCCGTCGTCGCCATCATCCCGACGCTCATCGCGAACTGGATGGGCGTTCCCTGGGGCGTGGCCAGCTTCTACGGCGGGACCGGCCTTTTGATCGCCGTGAGCGTCGCCTTCGACCTGGTGCAGAAGATCGACAGCCACCTGGTCATGCGAAACTACAAGGGCCTCCTCGAACGGTCGTGATTCGACCCGGCCTCCGCCTGTTTCCCGCCGCCGATCGGCGGATCGACATCCGAGGATCAACGCCATGAGAATCGTTTTTATCGGACCGCCGGGCGCCGGCAAAGGCACGCAGGCCGAACGGCTCGTCGCCGCCTACGGGATGGCGCACCTTTCGACCGGCGACATGCTCCGCGCCGCGCGCGACGCCCAAACCGAGGTGGGACGCAAGGCCGACGCGTACATGGCGAAGGGGGAACTCGTTCCCGACGAAATCATCGTCGCCATCATCGGCGAGCGCCTGCAGCAACCCGACTGCCGGGGCGGCTACCTGCTCGATGGGTTTCCTCGCACGATCGCCCAGGCCGAAGCGCTCGACCGGATGCTGGCCGAGAAGAACACCCCGCTGGACGCCGTGCTCGAGCTCCAGGTCCCCGAGGAAGAACTCTTCCGCCGGCTGGCCGGGCGCGGACGAGCCGACGACACGCCCGAGGTCATCCGCCAAAGGCTGGTGGCCTACCGCAAGCAGACCGAGCCGCTCCTCGAGTACTACGGCAAGTCCGGCTTGCTCAAGAGCATCGACGGCCTCGGCTCGGTCGACGAGATCTTCCAACGCGCCAAGACCGCGTTGGACGCCCTGCCCGGTTGACGGCCCGTGCGAGGCCCTTCGAAAATCAGACGACGAATATCCGGCCCTACGGAAATTCTCGCGGTTCGCGGATCTCCTGCCCGCCGAGTCGCAGGAGTATGACGGATGCAGATACTACGGTCACCTCGGGAAATCGCCATGATGCGGAGAGCCGGCCTCCTGGTCTGGCGTGCCCATCAACTGGCCGAGTCGCTGGTGCGGCCCGGCGCGACGACGGGCGAGATCGACGCGGCGGTCGAGCGGTTTTTCGCGGAACGGCAGGCGACCCCCCTTTTCAAGGGGGTTCCGGGGCCGGTCCCCTTCCCCGCCGTCACCTGCATGTCGGTCAACGAGGAGGTGGTCCACGGGATTCCCGGGCCGCGCCGACTGGCCGAAGGCGACATCGTGAGCATCGACACGGGCTGCAAGCTGAACGGCTGGTGCGGCGATGCGGCCGCGACCTATCCGGTCGGCGCCGTCCACCCCGAGATCCAGCGGCTGCTGGACGTCACCCGGGGAGCCCTCGACCTGGCGATCGAGTTGATGGGCAAGCGGACCTTCTGGAGCGATGTCGCCGCCGAAATGGAAGCTTACGTCAAGAGCCATCGCTTCAGCGTGGTCGAGACGTTTGTGGGACACGGCATCGGCCGCGAGATGCACGAAGACCCCCAGGTGCCGAATTTTGTGAGCGACCAGCTCCGCCGGGGGGGCGACTTCCGCCTGCAACCTGGCCTGGTGATCGCCGTCGAGCCGATGGTCAACATGGGGACGAAGCGGGTCCGCGTGCGATCCGACCACTGGACCCAGGTGACCGCCGATGGACGCCCCAGTGCCCATTTCGAGCACACCATCGCCGTCACCGAGAACGGCCCCCTCGTTCTGACGGCCGCGCCGACGCCGGAGGAGGAGGCGGAGTTCCAGTCGCAATAATCTGGAGAAACAGAGGGAAATAGAGAGATTGTTGGCCTTCGCGAACGCGGCGGCCGTCGTGCGATACGTACGAGCGGCTGGGCGAAGAGATTCTTGTGCCGACCCCCTTGGTGGCGTTGGCTGTTAGCCTTATACTAGGATGCTTTGTCCTATTTCGATGTGAAGGACGTAGGTCGTCATGAAAGTGCGTGCCAGCGTGAAGCGAATCTGCGAGAACTGCAAGATCGTGCGTCGCCGGGGCGTCGTGTTCGTGGTTTGCAGCAATCCCCGGCACAAACAGCGCCAGGGTTGACGGTGGTTCCGCTCCGCGGCGGCGCGGTTCTCGCAACAGGTGGTTTCGTCGCGTCCTTGCCGGTTTTCCTGCCCGTTGGGCAGGTTTGATCCTCCCCCTCCAAAAAGGTAGCCCTCGATGCCACGTCTACTCGGAGTCGACATCCCCAACGAGCGCCCCACGGTGATCTCGCTGACGTATTTGTACGGGGTGGGCCCCAAGACGGCGCGGGATCTGTGTCATAAGGCGGGCATTGATCCGCAAGTCCGGGCCCGGGAACTCCGCGAGGACGAGCTGGCGCGCCTGGCGACGCTGCTCGACAAGGACTATGCGGTCGAAGGCCAGTTGCGTCGCCAGGTGAACCAGAACATCTCCCGGCTTCGCGACATTGGGTGTTATCGCGGGCTGCGGCACCGCCGGGGCCTGCCCGTTCGGGGACAGCGAACCCGCACGAACGCACGCACCCGCAAGGGGCCCAAGAAGACGGTGGCCGGCAAGAAGGGTGTGAAGGATTTGCGTTAGCGGCGTGCGATCCTCGAGCGCGGTCTCGAGGGCGCAGAGAATGAACCAGCACGTGAAGGAGTGATTCCGACGGTGGCCAAGGCGAAACGGCGCAAGGCGCGACGCAACGTGACGGTGGGGGTCGCCCACATCAAGGCGACTTTCAATAACACCACCGTGACCATCACCGACACCAAGGGCGACACGCTCTGCTGGTCGAGCGCCGGCACGAGCGGGTTCAAGGGGAGCCGCAAGAGCACCCCCTTTGCCGGCCAGATGGCGGCCCAGCAAGTGGCCGAAAAGGCCATCAAATTCGGGATGAAAGAGGTCGACGTCAAGGTGAAGGGGCCGGGGAGCGGCCGCGAGAGCGCCATCACGGCGCTGCAGGCCGCCGGGCTGACCATCAAGTCGATCGAGGACGTGACGCCGCTGCCCCACAACGGCTGTCGTCCGAAGAAGCGCCGGCGCGTCTGAGCGAAGCCAGGCCCGGCCAGGATCCGGTACATTCAAGCGGTTTGGAGTTGACTCACCTATGGCCCGTTATACTGGACCCGTCTGCCGCAAGTGTCGCCGCGAAGGGGCGAAGCTGTTCCTCAAGGGAACGCGCTGCGAGACGGACAAGTGCGCGTTCGAGCGCCGGCAGAACCCGCCGGGAATGAACACGTTCCGCCGAGGCAAGCAGACCGACTACGCCATCCATTTGCGCGAGAAGCAGAAGGTCAAGCAGTTCTACGGCGTGCTGGAGAGCCAGTTCCGCAGGTACTATGCCCGCGCCGAGCGGACCAAGGGCAACACGGGCAAGGTGTTGATGAGCCTTCTGGAGCGGCGGCTCGACAACATTGTGCACCGGTTGGGGTTCGCCCTCTCGACGGCCCAGGCCCGCCAGATGGTCACCCACGGGCACATTCTCGTCAACGGCCGGCGGGTCGACGTGCCGAGCTACCTGGTCCGCGCCGGCGACGTGATCGGCGTCAAGAACCGCCCCAAGAGCCTGCAGTGGGTGCAGGCTTGCCTCGCCGAAGTCAGCCGCGAGGTCCCCGATTTCCTCAGCCGCGTCGACGGGCCCCCGCCCGAAGGGCATGTCCTGCGGTTGCCGGAAGCCGAAGACGTATCCATTCCCGTCCAGCCCCAGTTGATCGTGGAGCTCTGCTCGAAGTAGCGGGTCGCGAGCCGTTTGTTTTTATCGGAGGCCTCTCATGCGAATTCGATGGCGCGGGCTTGAGCTTCCCAGTCAAGTGACGTGCGACAAGGATTCCCTGACCGAAACCTATGGCAAGTTTGTCGCCGAGCCCTTCGAACGCGGTTTCGGTTCGACCATCGGCAACAGTCTGCGCCGCATCCTCCTGTCCAGCCTGGAAGGCAGCGCGGTCACCCAGATCAAACTCCACGGCGCCCAGCACGAGTTCACCACCCTGCCGGGCGTCGTCGAGGACGTCACCGATATCGTCCTGAACGTGAAGGCCCTGGTCGTTAAGAACCACAGCGACCAGATGCGGGTTCTTCGCATCGAGAAGAACGGGCGCGGCGTCGTCACGGGCGCCGACGTTCTCGCCGACGAAAGCGTGCGCGTCATCAACCCCGACCACGTGCTGGCCACGCTCACCGACGACGTGCCTTTCGTCATGGAACTCGTGGTCCAGAATGGCCGGGGTTACGTGCCGGCCGCCGAGCACTCGCCCCAGACCCAGGAGATCGGAACCATCCCCCTCGACGCGGCCTTCAGCCCCGTCGTTCGAGTGCGCTACGAGGTCGAAGAGACCCGCGTGGGCCAGAAAACCAACTACGATAAGCTCACCATGGAGATCTGGACGAACGGCTCGACCGGGCCCGAGATGGCCCTGGTCGAGTCGGCCAAGATCCTCCGGAAGCATCTGAACCCCTTCGTGCAGTACAGCGAGCTGGGGGGCAAGGTGCATTCCGAGGCGCGTGCGGCGGGCTCGGGACATCTTGACCCCGCCACCGAGGCCAAGCTCTCGATGAGTCTCGCCGAGCTCGACCTCTCGGTGCGAGCCAGTAACTGCCTGGAATCGGAAAACATCAACTCGGTTCGCGACCTGGTGGTTCACACCGAGGACCAACTGCTCGAAGTCCGCAACTTCGGCGAGACCACCCTGAACGAGGTCCGCGAAAAGCTGCAGGCCATCGGGCTTCGCCTCGGCATGCGTCTGCCGCCGGCGCCGAGCGGGCTTTTCTGAGCCGTCGGGCGCGCGACCGTCCGATCCGCCTACCGAACTCTCTCGAAAACGAAATACGACGATGCGACACAAACGACGAGGCCGCAAGCTCGGGCGCAATCCGAACCATCAACGCGCCCTGTTGAAGAACCTGGCCAGCGCGCTGATCCTCACGGAGCGCGACGCCGAGGGCGACGACAACGCGCCCAAGGTCCGGGGGCGGATCGTGACGACCCTCGAAAAGGCCAAAGAGGTGCGCCCCCTCGTCGAGCGTTGCATCACCATAGCCCGGCGAGCCCTGCCCCACCAGGAAACGGCCGACGGCCTCGAGGTCGACGCCGATCGCAACACCGACAAGTGGCGGGCCTGGCGCCACAGCGCCGAGTGGCAGGCGTGGAATCGGGCCGTGGCCCCCGTGGTCGCCGCCCGGCGACGCGCCCTGCGCCTGTTGGGCGACAAGGAAGCCGTCCGCGTCCTCTTCGACGAATTGGGGCCCCGCTTCGCCGAACGGCCCGGCGGTTATACCCGCATCCTGAGGCTCGCCACGCCTCGTCTGGGCGACGCGGGCAAGCGAGCCATCCTCGAGTTCGTCGGCACCCACGACCGGGTCAGTAAGAAGGCCGAGCGCCCCGCGTTCGAGTCCGACGAGGAGGAAGCCCCCGCCGACCGGCCCGAGGTTGCCGAAACCGAGGCGCCGGAGCAGGCCGACGCGTCGCCTCCGGACTCAGCCGACGAGGAGGCGGGCGAGAAGTAGCCCCTTCGTTTTACGCGGATCGCCGGAGGGCTTCACGGATGACCGCGCCACGGCGTCGCAGAATCCGGCGCGACGGGGCCGACGCCGGAGGATTCGACTTCACGGGCCACGCCCGCCGCCTGTGCGCCGACCTCGTGGCGCGCCTGCCCGAGCTGGGGCACATCGAACTCGACCGCGTGGCGATCGGGTTCTGCCAGACCCGCAAGCCCGTCGCCCACGGCCTGTACGCCTCGCTCACGCCGCTGCGGTTTGCCGGGGGCCGGGAGCACACGGTCCGCCGCGGACGGAAATGGGCCATCCAGCGCCTGGTCGACGAGTCGGGCACCGACATGCTCTACCTGCTGAGCTTCTACCTGCCCCGCTTCCTCGACCAGAGTCTCCGTCACAAGCTGGTGACCGTGGTCCACGAACTCTGGCACATCAGCCCCCAATTCGACGGCGATCTCCGCCGTTTTGCGGGACGCTGCTATGCCCACGGAAGCTCGCAAAAGCGATACGACACCGACGTGGAACGCCTGGTCGACCGCTGGCTCGCGGTGGATCCCCCCGCCTCGATCTATGCGTTTCTGCGATACGATTTCCGCGGGCTGGTCGCGCGGTACGGCAAGGTCTACGGGGCCAAGATCCCCGGGCCCAGGCTCATTCCCATCGAGTGACTAGGTCTGCGCCATCAGCTTGTCGAATTCGGCGACCGTCACCGCCGGCGCCGTGCTGAAGGCGATGCCCGTGGCCTTGCTCAGGGCGACCGAGGCTTTCATCGCCTCGTCCGTGCCGGGGAAGGACAGCACGAACACCAGATCATTGGGCCCCAGGGTGGCGTACATCGACTCGACCTGCCCGCCGAACTTCCCGATCATTTCGACCGCCGACTTGGTGCGAGCGGCGCTCATCGCTTCGAGCGCCTGGGGCGAGTACTTGCCAAACATCAGAAACGTGGCCATGGGACGATCTCCTGACCAGCTTGCGTAACGGCGTACTCGGTTTCGAGAACTACGGGCCATTCTCCGAACTGCGGCGGCTGATTGTCAAGTGCCGCGCCGAACACCTCGCGGCGGATCGACGCGGCCTACGGCCCGTCGATCCGGTAGATGTGCACGGCCAGCGGGTCGAACGCGTCGGTGAACGACCCCGCGGCAGCGGCGATCGTGCGCCCCTCGTCGACCGCCACGACTTCGGTGCCGGCCGAAAGCCCGGGCAGGGAGATCGTAACCTCCGACGTCACCTGACGCTCGTCGTAGTTGACCGCGAACAGGTAGAGGCTGCCTTCGTGCTCCCGGGCCATGACGTCAATCTTGGCGCCGCCCGTGGCCTCGATGGCCACCTCGCGCCGGGCCGGATCGGCGAGCAGCGCCGGGGCAAGGCGCGTGATCTGATCGTTGATGCGGCGCAGGGCCCGGCGATTTTCCTCCGGCACGCCGAATTGGCGATACGACGGTTTCCACACGTGCGTGAAGTAGCCGATGGCCGTCGCCCCGCGGCAAATGGCCATCCAGACCTCGGCCCGGATGTGGGTCGGCGTGACGTCCTTCTGCCGCTCCAGCGCCCCGGTCCATTGGCTCCCCTTGCTCGTCTCGATCCAGGCGTAGACGGGGCGCCCGCCCGCCAGCTCGACGAGCAGGCCGGTCGCTTCGTGCACCAGATGGATCCACTCGGGCTTGTTCCAGCCGTAGATGGGGTAGATGTCGTAGCCGACCACGTCGGTGGCCTCGATGTAGGCCGGGTACAAGGTGGAGCGCTGCGCGTCCGTCCATTTCTGGAAATGGGGATGAAAGTGGCCCGTCAACGTCATGAACACGGGGCGCGAAGCATCGGCGGCTCGGATCGAACGGTACTCCTCGAGCGTCGCCGCAGGCCAGGCCCGCGGCTCGTGGCGCGGCGGCGAAACCAGCACGTTCTCCCCCGCCGCGTCGAAGCCCTCGATTTCGCCGATCGAGCCCCAGACTTGCTCGCCCGCGTGGGTCGAGCGAACCGTCATCTTCAGCTCCCGCAACGTGGCCGGTTGGGCGAGCGGGAACCGCTGCGCCCCCTTCTTCGGTTCGAGGGTCGCCTCAAGAATCGGCTTGCCGTCGCCCTCGAACGAGACCTCCCTGGCCACGGCCAGCCCCGCCGAGATGGTCGGCCACACGGCCAGGCTTTCGACCGTGACCGACCGATCGAGCTTGATCGTGACGGCCGCTCCCTCGAGCGGATCGAGCACCGACCAACTGTGCGTCACGCCGTCGACGATCTTCCACAGCGGCGCGCTGGTGTTCGGCCGCAGGTGCGGCGCGCCCGCGACCTCGGCGTCGCTGACCTGGTGGGGCAGGTCGGGCTCGTCGCCGTGGATGTAGGCCAGAAGGTTCGGGCGCCCTTGGAGCCTCGGGTCGAAGGGCATCACCCCGTAAAGCCCCGCCTTCTCGACCAGCGTCAGGTACTCGGTCACGTCGCTGGTCCCGCTCGACCGGGGCCAGTATCCGGCCGTCGTGTTCATGCCGCACTCTTTGAGGGCGGGAAAATTCTCCGCGTCCTGCAGCCAGGCCATGAGCGGGAAGAAGGGGCGCCCGTTGACGCGGAAAACCCGGTTCGCTCCGATCTCGACCCGCTCGATGGGCGGCAACTCTCCGCCGAGCGCCGGACCGACCCGGAACACGGCGAATCCCCAAGCGAGCGTGCAGAAGCCGATCGACGATTTCATGGCACACCTCCCCGTGAACGCAAGACCTTCTGGCGGTGACGGACTTCGAGCCGGGCATCGGCCACGAATCCCTTCGTAGTGTAGCAAAACGGCTCTTGGCACGCGAGAAAACCTCCGCGCACGCGTGACCTCGCCGCCGGGAGCTTGCCGGTTGCCGAATGGCCCCCGCGCTTCGCGCGCACCCGACGTAGGGCGCGTGCATGGCATCCGCAGTCGGTCCGCCTCCCGTGCCGGGTTGACCCGCGATGCCCGGCCCTTGATACTGAGGCCTGGGTTTTGGCGGTGTCCGTCCATTCTCCGGGAAGGCCGAAGGCCGGCGGAGGTGATCCCATGCGATGTGCGTCCCGTGGCGGGGAGCATGGCTCCCCGGGTTCACCCGTTTCACCGCGCGATCGAATCGCGACGCTGATCGTTGCCTCCCTTGCCGTGGCCGTGTCGCTCGATGCCGCACGATGCGAGGTCGTCGCAGGATCGGGCCGTGCGCCAAACATCGCGGTGATCGTCGCCGACGACATGGGGTACTCCGACGCCGGGTGCTACGGCGGCGAGATCGCCACGCCGAATCTCGACCGGCTGGCCGAGGGCGGGCTGCGGTTCACCCAATTCTACTCGACCGCGCGATGCTGGCCCTCGCGGGCGTGCATCCTGACCGGATACTATGCCCAGCAAGTGCGCATGGATCCGCCCAAGGGCCGGTTGCCCGCCTGGGCCCGGGTCTTGCCCCACTACTTCGAGCCCCTCGGGTACCGCTGTTACCACGCGGGCAAATGGCATTTGCACGGGGCGCGGCGAACCGTGGCCGACGGCGGGTTCCTCCGCTCGTACCGGGTCGACGACCAGGATCGCTTCTTCTCGCCCCAGCGCACTTGGCTCGACGACGAGAAGCTGGCGCCCGTCGAGCAGGGATCGGGCTATTACGCCACCACGGCCATTGCCGACCACGCGGTCGCGTTTCTCGCCGACCACGCCCGCGAGCACAAGGGCCGGCCCTTTCTGCTTTACCTGGCCTTCACGGCACCCCACTTCCCGTTGCACGCGCTCGAGGACGACATCGACCGCTACCGCGGCCGCTATCGCGCAGGGTGGGACGCGGTGCGCCGGCAGCGATGGCAACGGATGCGCGACCTGGGGCTCGTGGCGTGCGCGCTGTCGCCGCCCGACGCCGAGATCATTCCCGCCTGGAACTTCCCGGCCGAGAAGCTGCGCGACGAGATCGGCCCCGGCGAGGTGCCCCGGGCGGTTCCCTGGGACAGCCTGTCGGACCAGCAGCAGGCATTCCAGGCCACGAAGATGGCGATCCACGCGGCCATGATCGACCGCATGGACCGCGAGATCGGGCGCGTGCTCGATCAGATCCGCGCGATGGGCGCCTTCGAGAACACCGTGATCGCCTTCGTGTCGGACAACGGCGCCAGCGCCGAGCAGATCATCCGCGGCGACATGCACGATCGGGCCGCCGCGCCGGGCTCGGCCCGCAGCTACCTGTGCCTGGGCCCCGGCTGGTCGACCGCCTCGAACACGCCCTTCCGGCTGCACAAGTCGTGGGTGCACGAAGGGGGCATCGCGTCGCCGCTCGTCGTGCACTGGCCGGCGGGCATGGCGGCCCGGGGCGAGCTGCGCCACACGCCGGGTCATTTCATCGATCTGCTGCCCACCATGCTCGACCTGGTCGGCGCCGAGCCCTCGCCCGAGTGGAACGGCCAGGCCCCGCCGCCCTTGCCGGGTCGCAGCCTTGCGCCCGTCTTGGCGGGCGACGCGCCGGTCGAGCGCGATTTCCTCTATTTCCACCACGGAGGCAATCGGGCCCTGCGCGTGGGCGACTGGAAGCTCGTCGCCGCCGGCCGCGACGGGGCGTGGGAACTGTACGATCTCCAGTCCGACCGTTGCGAGACCGACGACCTGGCGGCCCGACGCCCCGACAAGGTCCGCGAGCTGTCGGCATTGTGGCAGCAAGCCGAGGACGAGTTCCGCCGCCAGGCCGAACCGTGAAACGCCACCGGCAGGAGACATCGACATGTCAGGCTATCTCCCCTTCCGCAAGGCCATCTTCGCGATGGCGGGCGCCGCGATCGTGCTGCCCGGCCCGAAGACCGCCGGGGCCGGCGAACCGCAGCGCCGGCCCAACGTGTTGTTCATCCTGCTGGACAACGTGGGCAAGGATTGGTTTCGCTGCTACGGCAGCCAGGAGGATCAGACGCCCCAGATCGACCGCCTCGCCCGCACGGGTTTGAAGTTCCGCCACTTCTACGTGACGCCCGTTTGCAGCACGACGCGGGTGATGCTGCTGACGGGCCGGTATCCGTTTCGCACGGGTTGGCACACCCATCACGATCCGGCGATTTACGGCGGCGGCTATTTCGACTGGGATCGCGAGGTGTGCCTCGCCCGCGTGATCAAGTCGGCCGGCTACGACACGTGCATCAGCGGAAAGTGGCAGATCAACGACCTGTTCGACCCGGCGCAGAAGGACGCGATCGGCCGGCACGGATTCGACGAATACTGCCTGTTTCCCGAGGGCCCGAAGGGGCATCCGGCCCACAAGAATCGCTACTGGGACGCCTACATCCTGCGCAACGGCGAGCGGGTCGACACGGCCGGCCGCTTCGGCCCCGACGTGTGCGCCGACTTCCTGATCGACTTCATGCGCCGGCACCGCGATCGGCCGTTCTTCGCCTACTATTCGGCGATTCTCACGCACATCCCCGTGGTGCACACGCCGCACAACCGGGGCCAAGACCTCTCGCCGCGGGAACTCTTCGCCGGGATGGTCCGGTATGCCGACCACCTCGTGGGCCGGCTCATCGCCGCCCTGGACGAGCTCGGGTTGCGCGACAACACGATCGTCTTCCTGACGGCCGACAACGGAACCGACAACGGAACCGACCAGGGCGCGTTTCAGAGCCTGGGCGGACGCATCAACGGGCGAATCTCCGACGAAGGGATCTACTCGTTGACCGAGCGGGGAATCAACGTGCCCTTTCTCGTCCACTGCCCCGGGCTCGTGCCCTGCGGCCGCGAAAGCGATGACTTGATCGACGCCAGCGACATCCTGCCCACCCTGGCCGCCTTGACCGGAGCGCCCCTTCCCGAAGGCGTCGTCATCGACGGCCGGTCGTTCGCCCCGCAGTTGCTCGGGCGCGAGCCGGCCGAGCCGTGGCGGCCGTGGTGTCTGACGCAATACTACGACACCCGGGTGATCCGCGGCGACCGCTTCAAGCTCTATTCGACCGGCCCGTTCTATGACCTGTCGGAAGATCCGCTGGAGAAACACGACCTGGTCGGCACCCCGGTCATGGACGATCCGCAGACCAGCGCCGCGTACGCCCGTCTGAAGCGCGTGCTCGATTCGCAGCCGCCCAACGCCGTGCTGCCCTGGGAGTTCCGCAGCATCTCGGCTCGCCAGATTCGCGCGCGCGAAGCGAGGGAGCGGGAGGGGCGCGAGAAACCCCAGGACGACCCGTAAATGTCGTGTTTCGTCGCAGGGCGGATGCTGGACAATCCCTGCAACCGAATCGACAGGCAGCCCGGCGCAGCACTCCCAACCGAAAGAACATGCCATGCACCTCGGCGACCATTCCGTCCCTTGGCGTCTCGTACTCGCGGCCGCCTGCTGGGTGGGGTGCCTGCCGGCGCGTGGGGCTTTCGCGGAGCATCCGCTGGCTGCCCCGGGCATTACGAGCCTGACCGATTCGAGCGTGCGCTTTCACGTACCCGACGACCATTACGTCGTGCTGCGGCGGGGCGACGTGCGGGCCGCGATCGTCGACAACGCGGCGTTGGACCTGCCTGATCTGCCCGGCCACCGCGCCGGGTACAACGGCGTCGCCTCGCTGACCCACCGGCGCCGCAACGCGAATCTTTTCGTGCCGGCGGTCGCGGGCCTCAATTTCGAGCATATCCACGACGGGACGACGGGCGCGTTGCGGGAGAAATTCGAGCCGCGCAAGTCGCCCATGCAGCTTCGCGTCGTCGATCGCCACACGGCCGAGCTGTACCAGCCCCCCACGGCCAACTGGCAACTCGAGAGCTGCGGGCGATATCACTTGCTCGACGACGGGACGATCGAATACACCTTCGAGTGCATTCCCCGGGCGGGCGCTTACCGCAACGGATACATCGGGCTGTTCTGGGCCAGTTACATCCATCAACCCGAGTCGGGTGCGATCCATTTCCTGGGACGCGAGCGCGGCGAGACCGGGCCGGGGCGATGGATTGAGGCGATCTCGCCGGCACACGGCGTCGACAGCACGCACGCCCCAGCGCGGCTGCCGTCGCTGCCTCAGGTCGAGGCCGACTTCCCGCTGACCCTCGTGAATCATCCGTCGAAGTACGTGTACACCGAACCTTGGTACTTCGGGGTCAGTCACGGGATGGCCTTGGTGCTGATGTTCCGCGACCGCGACGGCATTTGGTTCGCGCAGTCGCCGTCGGGGGGCGGCTCGGGCAATCCCGCCTGGGACTTCCAGTGGTTCCTGCCCGACTACCGCGTCGGCGAAGCCTACGGTTTCGTGATGCGAGCGGCCTACCTGCCCTACGAGAGCCCCGAGCAGATCGAGCGCGAGACCCGGCGTCACCGCGAGGCGCTGCGCATCGGCGAAAGCGCTGGAGTTCAGCCTTCAGGCTGCCGGAAGACAAGCTGAAGCTTGGACTCCCGCGCTGGCCCGCCGCGATGCGCCGAGGTTACAATGGCGGCCGTAACCGGTGGCGATGTTCCAGCCGAGGAGGACTTCTCATGAACCGCAAAACGTGGCGAATGGGCCTGGCGACCGCGATCGCTTGTCTTGCGTGGCCGGGGCCGGCCCGCGCGGCCGACGACTGGGTCCAAGTAACGCCCGACGCGACCGACGCGATCCTGGCCAACCCCGGTATGGGGTGGGAGACGTTCCATCGGACGGCCCGGGACGACAAGAACCTGCCGGCCTGGATCCCCTCGACGGTCCACTACGCACGATGGGGATGGGGCACGCTGGAGCCCCGGCCGGGCGAAATCGACCACGCGTTTCTCGACGGCGTGCTCCAAGAGACCCGCGAGGCGGGCCAGACGCTCGCCTTCCGCGCCATGTGCTGCTCGACGCGGCCGGGCCATCCCTATCATCCGAACTGGCTGGGCGAGGTGGGCGGAAGGGTCGTCACGACCCGCTACGGCGACGGCCCCGAGCTCGAGGTGCCCGATCTGGACGATCCGGTCGTTTTGCGGGCCCATCTCGACTTCATCGAGCGTCTGGGGGCTCGGTACGACGGCCATCCCGACGTCGACCACGTCGACCTGGGTTCGGTGGGCTGGTGGGGCGAGTGGCACATGAGCCGGTCGAGCAACGCCCCCATGCCCAAGCCCGAAACCCAGAAGAAGATCGTCGACGCCTATCTGGCGGCGTTCAAGAAGTCGCCCCTGGTGATGCTCATCGGCGGCGGCGACATGCTCGCCTATGCCGTGCAGAACGGCGCCGGGTGGCGTGCCGACTGTCTCGGCGACATGGGCGGATTCTCGAAGACCTGGTGCCACATGCGCACGGGCTATCCACGCTACTTGCCCGAGGCCCGCGCCTTGGACGCCTGGAAGTCCGCGCCCGTGGCGTGGGAAACCTGCTGGGACATGCGCAAGTGGGTCGACGAAGGATGGTCGCTCCGCTTCATCTTCAACTACGCCCTGGCCCTGCACGGATCGGTGATCAACAACAAGTCGGCCCCCTTGCCCGAGGGCGAGCAGGTCCGCCCCGAAGTCGAACGGTTCCTGCGGCGCCTCGGCTACCGGCTGGTGCTCAGGCAATGGAGCCATCCCAAGCAGGCGAAGCCGGGCGCGAAGCTCGAGCTGGCCATGCAATGGCAGAACACCGGCTCGGCCCCCTGCTACAAGCCGTACCGGCTGGCCTATCGGCTGACGGGCCCCGGCGGCGAGCACCGCGTGTTTGCCAGCGACGTGACCGTCGAGGGCTGGCTTCCCGGCTCGATCGAGGTCTTTACCGAAGAGTTCTTCCGGCAACCGGCCGACCTGCCTCCCGGCGAGATCGTCGAGGTCGCCGATTCCATCCAACTGCCTCCGGAGCTGGCGCCGGGCACCTACGGCCTGTCGCTGGCCGTCGTGGGCGAGAGCGACGACCAGCCCGTGGTGCAGCTCGGCATCGCCGGTCGCGGCGACGACGGTTGGTACCCGTTGAGCCGGGTGACGGTCGCCCGTTAACGATCGCCGCAGGCGATTTCCGCCCCCACGTGGGCCTCCGCTTTTCGCGACGCAAGGTTCATCGCCATGACGCGCCACAAGCTTCCCGCCGCCCTTGGCCTCGCGTTGGCGTGGGTGGCAGTCGGCCTCGCTTCGTCCGTCGCAGCGGCGCATGGGTCCCTCGGAGCGGCGGATGGGTCCGTCGCCGTGTTCGACACGGGTCGCCCGTCCGCCGTGCCGCTGGCGGGCCGAGCCGTCGCCGGCCGAGACGGCTGGACCCGGCTCGCGCAAGATCAAACCAGCCACGAGTTCGGCGGCGACGCCGTGCTGTCGAACGGACGCCTGAGCGTCGTGTTCCGGCTTCGGGGGCCCGGGGCCGAACTCTACTCGCACGGGGGCGAAGGGCCCACGCTGCGGGCGGTGCTTGCGCCGACGATCGGCGCCGCCCGGGCGCGGTCGGCCTCGATTGCCGTGGCCGAGAACGCGGCAACCCAGGCAGCCGTCGACGTTGCCTTTCGATCGCCCGACGGCGCCCGGGCCGTGCTACGTTTCGAGCTTCAGATCGGCCAAATCTTCGTGAAGACGCAGCCTCGCGCCGGCTTCGAGTCGCTCCACGTCGAGGCCCCGTGCCGCTTCGCAATCATGCCCGACTTCTTCGCCGACGACCTGGCGGTCGATGCGGCCGAGTTGCCTCTCGGCATGGCCGAGCTTCCCAGCGAGAACTTTCTGCTGCACCTGGTCGGGCGCGGCGAGGCGATCGTGGCGTCGGTCTGGGACCAGCGGGAGGAGGACGTCGAGGTCGCGGTGGCCGACTCGCCCGAGGGAAAGACGATCCGCGCTTCCCGCATCCCCTACGGCGCCGACGGCGGCATTTACGTGGCCGTGCTCGAAGGGCCGGCGATCTGGCACGCGCGCGACGTGACCCCGAGCGACGCCGACCGGGTCATCGCCCTCGACTGGAAGGCGCCTTTCGCCGCCCAGTGGCGCGTCGATTGGCGCCAGGACGACGGGCTGACCGACAGTTGGGAGATGCTGCTCGAGCAACCCGACGGCACCTACGTCAAGCCCGACTGGTTCGGCCAGTCGGCCGACTACGGCACCGACGACTGGATGCAGGGCGGGCGAAAACGCTGGACCACGGTGCTCGGGTACTTCGAGTATCCCTGTTGGATCGATCGCCGGGGGCGAGGGTTCTTCCAGCCCTTGAAGCAGCCGGGCAACTTCGCGGGGCCCGCCTTGATCTATCCGCTCGACCGCGTGGTGGCGACGCCCCTGGCGCAGTTCACGGTGGTCGACCTGATGCGGGCCACCCTCGGCGTCGGCCCCTGCCGGTACGTGCTTGACGTCGAAGGCCAGCAGAAGCAATCGGCCGGCATTCCCACCTGCGATGCCCGGACCATCCTGAACGCCATTTACGGCAAGCGGCAGCAGAAGCAGCGTCGCGCCGAGGTCGAACGGACACTCGACGACGTGCTGGCGTTCATGCGCCACATCCGCGCGCGGATCGAAGACTACCGCCGGTTCGGGCGCGAGACGATCGCCTACCTCGAGGCCGAGAAACGGGCTCGGCCCGAGTTGGCCGGCTTTCTCGACGAGATGGAGTCGGTGGCCCGGCGGATCGACGCGGCCGTGGCGGCCCGGCGGGACGGCATTCACACGCCCGAGCACGCGACCCGCTTGGTCGACGAGTTCCGCGCGACCCTGCTCGGCGACGAAGGCCCCGACGCGCTGTCCAGGTGCAAACGCCTGACCGAGGGCTTCGTCGAGATCGGCGGGAACCAGGACGAGGTCGTGGGCGAATGCCGCGTGGCGGTGCGGATCCTCCGCCAGAAGGCCGCCCTGGCCATGGCGGCCGATCCGCGCACCGCCGAGGTGGCCAAGGAACTCCGCCGCCGCACCCAGGTCATGCTCCGCAATCCCACCAGCTACGAGGCCCCGCGGCATTGACGACCGCGACGTCGCCGCCCGACGGGCTTGGCGGTGCCCGCCTCGCGGGGCTATACTGTTCGATGTCGAGAGGGCGGCTCTCGATTGGGAGGGCGAGGCTCGGACAAGGCGATATGACGACGAGGCAAAGCAAGAACGACGCTCCCGAAGTCCAGCTTTTCACCGACGGCGGCTGTAGCGGCAACCCCGGGCCGGGAGGATGGGCGTTCATCTTGCGCCATCCCGCCTCGGGCAAGGTGCTCGAACGGGCCGGCGCCGAGCGCGATACGACCAACAATCGGATGGAGTTGACCGCCGTTATCCGCGGCCTCGAAGCCCTCAAACGCCCCACCCGCGTCGAACTGATCAGCGACAGCATCTACGTCGGCAAGGGGCTCTCGGAGTGGATGCCCAAGTGGAAGGCCAACGGGTGGCGCCGCCGCGAGGGCAAGCAATCCAAGGAGGTCAAGAACGAAGACCTCTGGCGCCGATTGGACGAACTGCTCGCCCGGCATCAGGTCAAGTTCACCCACGTGCGCGGCCACGCCGGACACCCCGAAAACGAACGGTGCGACACCCTGGCCGTGGCGGCGTATCAGAAGTTTTTGTAGCCGGGGGGCGGCAGTATGGTGCTTCATGGCCGTTGGTTTCCGCCCCGGCGCGTCGGTTGACCGAACGGGTGTGTCTTCCGCTGCCTTTCCAGGCCGGCGCCCCGGCTTTTCTCGCGGGACCCGACCGCTATCGTGGTAGCTTGAAGTCTGAGAGGGATTTCCGACCTTCGAGGCACACGGAGGCGACGCCGAGCCATGATCGTCCTGCACGCAACCGCCGCGGGTGACGGGCTGTCGGTCTGGGCCGAAACGTCGGGTAACTCGACCCCGCAGCCCGCGAGGCGCCGAGGGCGCAAGCCCAGACAAATCGAGGCGAAACCCCTTCCCTTTGCCGCCGATTCGGCCGAGGTCGCGGCCGCTCTCGCAACGGCGTGCAAGCCGGGCGAGGGCAAGGGCGCGTTGGGGCAGCCGATGTGGGTCTGGCTCCCGACCCGGGGCGACGCGCCCGTGCCGTCGAGCAGCATGGTGGCCGAGGCGCCCGATTCCAAGGCCGCGCCGCGACTGGCGCCCTGGTCGGTGACGGCGCGCCGGCTGACGCGGGACGAAACGGTCGACCTGCTGTGCGCCTGTGCCGACCGCCCGACCCTGGCGCCGGGCGTGCTGATCGGCGACGATCTGGCCTTCTGGTCGGCGGCCCTGCGCCTGGCCGGATCGCTGGTCGCCAGGCAGCAGTACCTGCCGGGCATGGCCCCGCACGAAGGGGGCTATCGGGCCTGCTGGCAGCCCGTCTTCGCGGCCGACGACGCCGGGCGATTGAGCCGTCTGGCCAGGGCAATGCCGCCGGTGGCCCGGGCGGGGTCACAGGTCGGCGCGGCCGAGCCGCCCGCCACGTCGCGGGTTGAGCTGTTGCGGGGGTTCGTCGAGGCCCTGGTAGACCACCTGGTCCGTTTCTCCCGGCGAAGCGAGATCGACGTCCCGCAACCGCGACGCACTGCC
>Ga0334892_1000694_pt1 | contig 36712 bp, 51 predicted proteins | sample GraSluR3_MG_4_FD_207213 | JGI IMG/M metagenome (GOLD analysis project Ga0334892, IMG submission 207213) | Sludge microbial communities from methane-producing bioreactor in Wageningen University, Netherlands - Granular Sludge_15_04-R3 | ecosystem: Engineered > Bioreactor > Anaerobic >...
GCTTATTATTAAACCCTAAAGGAACGTATGAAGGGGAAATAACCTGTAGCCACTGTGATGCCGATTATGATGGTTGCACTGGTTATGATAAGCATGGGGATGGTGCACGGGCACGATTGGAAAGGTATGTTCCAGAACCTATCGACAACCTAACAGCAACCAATACGACTACCAATACGACAACCCCACCACTTACAGGGTGGGATTTAGCACACCACACATACCAAAACAACCAGATAATTTAAAGTTCACTGGTGTATTTAGGGTAACTTAACCCTACTAGTTACCCATAATATACATAGTTACTCAACTTTTAGAGTGATATATTACCGGGGCAAGCGGTGTTAGAGTTTCAATCCCTACCAACTATAATTTATTCCATTTTTTCACGGCGATAGGTAGCCCCGGGGCCTACGGTGGGCAATTCACCCCTCCCCTTTTAAAACCCCCTACCCGCCAATGTTAAAAAAAAGATGATTATAGCTTTTTTAGTATAACATTATAGCAAATTTACCATAATGGTATGGTAAATTTACCATACCATTCACTCTATTTTTAGAGTTAATATTTATAAAGACTCATTCTACTTTTTAGAGTAACAAAAAAGGATTGATACTTATGGACAGGGTTGACACTGCAATCACTGAACTGGCAATCCTAATATTAATACTATTCATTGTAATGTTATGTTACACAAGTGGAATACACTAAAAAGAAAGATGGGAAGTTATACACACTTACCTAGGAATTTACCTAATATAAAGGAGATGATTAAAAAATGGACAATGGAAAAATAAGCACATACATAATAAGTGGAGCAATGGTAATATTCAGTGCAATACTAGCACAACCAGACCTAATACAACCACTACTAGGCGACTACTACACCCGATTCCTAGCAATAGTACCACTACTCATAGTCATATACAACGCCTACTACCCCCGACCCACACAAGAATAATCAGGATAAAATAAACATAAAAACAGGGATAGGATACACCCCTACCCCATGATCCAATATGAACCCCAAACCAAGTAATATACTTTCCGACAGACTACCCGGAAGTAACACCACACAACAAAACCCCACAAACAACACCCCCTGCCCATTACACCCAAACATAACCGAAGACCTAATCCTAATCAAATACGAACTAGGAATCAAAGAAAAACAAAACGGAGAACGAGACAAACAAATACAACACGCATGGAAACGAATAAACACCGTGGGAAACAAAGCAGAAGAAGAAGACACAACAATCAAAACACAATTCCAAGTCATGAAAGTAGAAATCGAGTTCATGAGGAAGTTACAGTGGGCTATCTTAGTCTGCCTATTAGGACTCTTCGGAACAATAGTATTCTTTTTTATCGAGTTCAACTGGAAAACCTTTATTTTAGGAATGTGAGTTGTATGGGTGCGTACCAAATCCGGGAAGGAAAACCCCAAACAGGGTACTACACTGATGAAGTGATTACAAAAGAAGAATACCAAACCATGGATGACTACCAACTAATGAAAAAACACAAACGCAGGATGAGAACATGGCAGGCGGAAGACCAAGCAAACTAACAGACCTGACATTCCCTGACAATCCTGACAATAACCTGACATCCCACGACATTCGAAAAAGTGATTAAAATGGCCAGACCTAGCGCTGTAGAAGTATCCCCTTACCGGGAAGAAATCGAGGAAATGATTAAAGAAGGTAAGAAAGATACAGACATATCCAAGTGGACTAAGCAAAAGGGGGCCTATATATCCAGACAGGCAATTAATGGTTACAGAAATAATAAGTTCAACATTACTGAGAAGGCCCGCCGAAAATATCAGGATAAAAAAAGTAAAGAACGATTGGAAAATGCAGCTGATGAGCAAGTTAGCGACATTGAAAAAATTGACAAAGATTGTAATGTGATTGACACTTGGCTGGCAGAAATAGATCCAAGTATCATGGAAGACATGGATGAAAAAGAAATAGCCAAATTATTCAACCAATTATTGAAGACCAAGGACCAGAAAATTAAAACCAAATATCAAATTCTGGGCGTTATTAAGGATGGTTCAGATGTCAGTGTTTATGTGAATAACCAGATTAAACCACCAAAAGACCCCAGTTTACGTTCAAAAGCTAGAGATTTAATTAGTCAGATTCGCAACACAGAAAAACCAGAATAAGGTGAGTGTTGTGGAAGAATTATTATACGATCCACTACAGCAGGCTAGGATGAGTCCAGCCTGCCTGGCCATGACGGCTAGTAATGATCGTTGGAAGTTATATGAACACCTGAAATTATTGGATGATCTTTTATTATTCATGAATAACCGGCAGATTCACCGGTCAATGACTTGGATGCCTCCTCAGCATGGTAAAAGTTTATTATTATCTCAATACTTCCGTGTCTGGTATCTAGGAGAAAACCCGGATGATCGTTTTATTGGTTGTAGTTATGGTTCTGATTATGCTGCCAGATGGAATAAAAAAGCACGTGACGTTTTTCAAAGATGGGCTCACCGAGTGTGGGGCTTACATTTGCAACATGATAGTAAGTCAAGGGATCATTGGGATATCTTAGACCATGAAGGAGGGTCACATAGTGCAGGTGCAGATGCATCTGTGACTGGTGAGCGTGGGGATATTATTGGAATTGATGACCCCCATAAAAGCCGTAAAGAAGCTAAAAGTCCAGTTATTCAATTGAATGTTTATGAATGGTACACTGATGTTGTTGACACCAGGCTGTCAAAAAAAGGCCTCATAAACATCACTCAGACCCGGTGGGATCTTCGAGATTTATCAGGTAGGATCCTACACGATAAGGATGGGAATATTAACGAACCCCATGTTTACATGGACCAAGAACTTCTAGAATTTTTACATAACGGAGGCGTTATTGATAAGGATACCTGGGTGATCCTACGTTTACCTGGTATTGCTGAAGAGAATGACATACTTGGCCGCAAACCTGGCGAAGCACTATGTCCAGACCTACATCCAATAGGAGATTTACTTGCAAAAAAGAAAAGAATGCGTGGCCGGTTCGATGCCCAGTACCAGGGAACACCAATACCAGATGTTGGAGAGATGTTCGATGCGGCTTGGTTCAAGATTATTCCCAAAACCAGTCCATTGTTAAGTCATCTGATGACAACCAAGAGGGGATGGGATTTAGCAGGCACCAGACAGAAACAGGGGCAGGGTGAAGATCAAGGTCCGGCCAGAACAGCTGGGGTCATGGGCAGCAGGACACATAGTAATGATTTTGTTATACATAGCTGTGAAACCTTACGAGAAACTCCTGGAGCAGTTAGGACAGCTATTAAGGCCCGGGCATTAAAAGACAATAAAAAAAGAAATGTTCCCACACTTGTAGTACACGACCCCGGCCAGGCCGCAATTGACCAGATGGAAAGATATGCAGAGGCATTCAAAGGAACAGGGTGTAGTTTCAAACCATTTGTAGAATCTTATTTTGGAAGTAAAGAAGACCGAGCGGACAATGTAGCTGACCATGCAGCATTATTTAACATTTACCTAGTTGAGGGAGATTGGAATTATGATTTCATTAAAGAACATACAGATTTCCCTAATGGAAGATTCAAAGACCGTGTGGATGCTACTAGCGTAGTATTTGCCAGTCTATTCAAAGTACAACCCGATATAGAAGAGGAAGAAGCTTACGTTTACTAAAAAAATAGTGGTGGAACTTATGGGATTATTAGACAGAATCAACTACAAAAACTTTCTTTTAAAGAATGCAGAACCCAACGCAATTGAAGAAACCGGGATAGATACTGACGACACCATTACCACTGACAAAGATTCTGTTGATCTAATCACAACCGTACCATTCAAAGTTAAACGAACAATTAAAAACTGCCGTTTCGCTGCAAACGACCCAATAGTGAAGGGTATAATCAACGACACTATCACCAAGACAATATCCAACTTCATAATTGAAGGAGATAACCAGGACGCAGCAGATTATATTACTGATCGTTGTAAAAGCACGGACTGGGACATTAACCAAGTCATGCGTGACCTATTATGGGGGGGCCAAGTTGATGGGGAAGTATTCATGAATAAGATTATCATTGAAAACAAAACCCACCTCAGAATGTTGGCATTTGACGCTGAAAACTATCGAATCAAAAAGATTTACGATGAATACGGTAGGGTCACAGGTTTCAAACAACTCACACAAAGAAACAAAGACACGAATAAAGGATGGCTGGCTAAAAAATTCGAGGAACTGGAGGAGAAACTGGAAGAATGGACAGTACCCTTCCAGCCAGGAGAAATCATCAATGCCAAGTATATGGAGTTAAAAGGTAAGGGCAGATCCATAGTGATGGACATCCTGGACCCAGTATACTACCGGAGAGTACTATCAGATCTGATGCCTAAAACTGTTTTCAAAAATTCCAATATTCTAATCGTGACCATGGGGAACAAAGATGCTCCTGGTAAACGTTTAACTAAACAGTCCCGGGAGGCAGTAGTAGAGGCCACCACGGATTATCATAAGAAGGGAGTTGTAGTTCTCCCTTTCGGGCTTGAAGCTGAAATGGTTGGCACAAGTAACCTACCAGATATTCCCTCATATAAGCAGGATTTTAAGAATGAAATCTTCGATGGACTTTCAACACCACATGCCCTTTTTGACACGGAGGGAAGTAACCGGGCCACAGCAGAGGTGTTGATGGACAGTGAAACCAGTGGAAGAGTTGTATTCCTAGAGTATAATCGGGAATGGTTGAAGAAATATATTGAAAATGAACTATTCGCCCCCGAACTAGAACTGGCAGGTAAGAAGGGAAAGGTTTGGATTAACTTCCACCCAGAAAAGAAGGATGAGAAAACAGCATACATGGATTCTGATGAAAACAGAGCCAAACCCAAATCCAACAAAGAAGATGAAGATGAAGAAGAAGATGTGGAGGTTGATGCTGATGGTGACTGAAATACCTTCAATCTCTGAAATCTTTGGAAGAAGTGATGATTCTTTTGAAATAGATAACATCCCAGTAGATGAAGGGATGACTACGGATGAGGAATTAATGTATGTTGCAATATTCGTCATCCTTACCTCACTTTACACGGGCTTTGAGCATAAAAGTGTTGACTACGTGCTGAACAAATTCTCTAAAGCAGCAACAAATGCAGGGATTAAAATTGACAAAACCAGTAAAGCCGAACTGGTCAAAATAGTTGAAACCCATAGGGTTGAAATTCTAAAGGAATACAAGATACATGAAAAAATTATTCCCCAAGTGAAACTTGATTACAACCTCCAAGGCACATACTCCACCCTCTCATCCAGTGTCAAAGCCATGATAAACCAGTTAAAAGACGATGTGAAAACCAAGGCGTTGGCTGCTAAGGAAAGGATGAGTGAAGCGAAGGATTTCAATCTCAAATCTAACTTTGTCAGAGCTGCTAAGAGAACGCGGAATTTTGTCAAATTCAATGCTCAATTCGCTAAACAGAAAGTTACAAGGGCAGCTCAGAAGATGAGGTATGGGTCTAGGATGTTGTATTATTGGGTTGTGGCATTTCAAAATACTTGTAAATGGTGTTTTGCACTTGCCCGGTTACCTCCGAAGCCCATAGATGAATGGCCTTATGACCATCCCAATGGTCATTGTGTTTTAGTTCCCGTATCTAATGATTCCAGTGAGGAATATTCGCGTTACCTGGAAATGTCTAACAATATTACAATAATATAACCTATTTCCTATTTTTTTCATTTAATTTAATATTCATTTTACATGGAGGTATGGTACTATTTTAATACCCATATTTGAACCAGGCCTAGGTGATTATAGAGACCATGGCCTGGACAAACCCGTTAAATTCACAGAGGAATTTTTAAAAGAAATAGCAGCCACAACTGGCAGCTTAAACGTGACTGACGAGCATACTACAAAAGTCATAGGCATGGTAGATACCTTCGTCTACAGAGATGGCAGCCTACAAGTCAAGCCACCAGAGGGCCTTGACCTGAAAGGTAAAGGAATCAGCCCAGTCTTTGATGAAATGAACCTGGCAGAATATGATGAATACTACCTACCAATAACTGGTTACCTCAAGGAAGTAGGTTTAACAGCCACCCCCAGGAGCCATATTCTGTATAATAGTATTAAAAAGCCTGAGGAGGATGATAATTTGGGTGATAAAAGCGAAGTTTTGGAAAGAGCATTAGAAAAACAGCAGGAACAGCAGGAAGAAATCGGTATTCTTAAATCCAAGCTTAAAAGTGCTAATAAAACTGTTGAGGAAAAACAAAAACTTGAAAAGGACTTAAAAGATTTAGAAAAAGAAAAAAAGGACAATGAAAAGAAAATTAAAGATTTAGAAGATAAAGCCAAGAAATATGATGAATTAGAAGGTAAAAAGAAGGAAAAACTCATCAAAGAATTAGCAGGTGATGATGAAGAATTGAAAAAAGAACTCGAAGACATGCCCCTTGAAAAGCTCCAATTCTTCAAGGAACATAAAATCATCACTCAAAAACCAAAAGGAGTACCCACTGGTGGGGCTCCGGGATTGGATGATGATGGAACACAAACCCCTGGTGATGATAAACCCGGAGATTTTGCAGAGATAAGGAAGAAAAAGAAAAGATGGTAAACTAAATTGGAGGTAGATTTTATGACTAAAGTTGGAACATTTTTTGAAGAAAAGGACGTTAAAACCTACGAGGTTGAAGAAGGAACTGCCACCTACCGTGAAGGTGTGGACCCGAACAATGGCCTACCTAACGAACAGCTAACTTTCGCAGCACAAGTGACTGAGGAAAGTTTCCTGGTCCGTGGGACTGGTGAAAGAAGCATGAAGAAAGTTGCAAATGGAGAGGTTGCAACCCACATCAACCCTTACAACCCAGAGGTTCAAGGAACACTACCTAAAGAAACCGCCACCCAGGGTAATTATCCTAACAGATACGTTGGTGCGGCCAGACTGCCTAATGATGAAATTCAACTACCCCTTGAAGATACTAATGAAGAAATCAGTGTAGGGGATAAGCTCAACATCAACCCAGCAACTGGTAAACTAGGTAAAACAGCCGAAACCAGTAACGTTGTTTACAGTTACGATGCAATCCCAGCAAACACCGGAGGCTACATTACTGTTGACTGCCGTGGGCTCATTGGCTGCGTAATTAGAGGACAATAATTTAATTTATTTTTGGAGGTAATAAAAATGGCAAGTTTAAAAGAAATATACGCTGACTTTGAGAACGGAACCTACCTAGCAGAGCTTAAACTTTCAATGGTTGAAGGTTACAGATTCGCCGGTAACTTCCCACTCATGAAAGTGGACAATGAACAGGTTACAGTTGTTGAAAGCACACCAATTGACAAGTTCCTAACCCAGACTGGGAAGTCAAAGAAACTGGCTAAAGGCGCAAGTGCACGCAAAATCCGTGGAGAAGTCATAACTCCAAGTGGATTCAAACTTGTGCATAATGAAATAGAATATAATATCCTTAACAGTGACATGGAACACCCTAACTTCAACCTCATGGATGAAATCAGTGCAATGGGATATGTCTTTGCTAATGATGTGGACGAAACCGTTTACAACACTGCCAAGGACAACGCCACTGTTGTAACTGATGATAAGATTATAGGGGAATGGGGTGAAAACGCCACTGAATTTAAATCCGTGCTCCGTGACTTGATGAGATTCCAGGCCAGTATCAGACCAAAACCATACAACATAAACATGGTTGCTTATGGAACCGAGGCAGACGTGGAATTAAAAGCCAGAGCAGCACAATCCGTTAGTGATTACGTCCTCCCTCAGAACGGCTTTAAAATTAAAGATGCCCTGGACTTAGCCAATGCTAAGAACTTCTGGGGTGGAAGGAACTTTGATGATGGGGAGGCAATAGGGTTTGACAGGGACATGCCTGCATTGGATGTGATCATGATGAAATACAACAACCCTAAAATCAAGTCCATGCCTACCATTGAAGGAATGGAATCCTTACTCCCACCCGTGTCAATGTTAATGTTTGACAATGCTGATGAAGAGCACAGGCCAAGGACAACTATTAAAGTGGCTTGTACTGCTGGAGCTTACCCAAGGGCTCAGGGTGAAAGGATGATCCGTATTGCTGACCTGGTTACAGCAGGATGATCCCATCCCTTTTCCTATTTTAAGGAGGGGATGATATGGATTATTTAAACGTTTTAGATCATCTAAAAGCCTATTCTGTTGACAGGATTATTCTATCTGATTTTTCAAAGGACTGGGCAACCAATGGCACCGTAGCAGTTGAATTAACAGAAACACATGCAACCGTGCACACTGATTCTCTTGAAGTTTCTGGCATGATGGAAGGCGCCTATATTTACACGACCCGTGACTTTGAAGAAACAGAGGAGAGGAAAGCTTTCAGGTTAGATGACCGGGAAAATATACTACTCCACATATATTCAGACAGTGATATAACGGAGAAATCTTTGGAACTTATTTTATCTGACAGCACCAATCTCACAACTGCAATAGTAACTATGGAACTCCCAGAATTAGAGGAGGGATTGGTTAATATTGTTGAACTACCCATCGCCAAAGAAGACATAGTGAAACTATCCAACATCACAAGCGTTGGAATCAAAGCCCTGAAAACCATCACGGCAACGATCAACCTAGCCCTAATCAACGCAACCAGCTCCAAATACATTGCAACCGTTGAAGACTTAGAACAAAAAATCAAAGAAGGAATCACCTATGTCTTATCAAAACTGGGCCCAGAATACACGACAGTACCAGATGACGATGAACTGGAAGGAGCAGTGTACCTGGCAGCTGCAAGTTACGCTTGGATGAAACAGAAAGAAAACGAACAATACCAGTTCGACTATGGGAACACAACCACAACGAAAAACTATGGAGTGAGCTTACGAACCCGGGCAAAAATGATAGTTGACTCATTCCTAGCCGGAGGGGATGCTGAAAGCAGTGCCAATTCCGAATCAACAGAAACGTATATTAACACAAGCTTGATAGGTTACAGCTTATTGAAGTGATCACTCATGAAACAAATTGGAATCATAGACCTGGGCATCAAGGACATAATCTCACTCCTCGAACGTGACCCCATTCTTAAAACATTACCCACCTACCCATCACTCTGGGAGGTTGATGCCAACACCAGAAAACCATGCCAAAGTGTGGATCTGGATGTGGAAAAAGGCGAAGATACGGGATCCACCGGGGGATGTGTTGATGAATACCAGTGCTCAGGAGTAGTGATCCAGTACCTTGAACCCGACCACGCCAAGGACCAGATCATGCCAGATTTGAATGAGTACCGGGAGAGAACAAGGAACATTTTCCGGGAATCAGTTCAACATGACTGGTTTGAAACTCTTGAAAGCGTTGAATACAACCAATCCAAACCCATGCCCTGGGTGGTTCAAGGTAGGGAAGGGCCAAAGGTACTGGCCCATAGGATGATCACAGATTTCACAGCTACTTATGCTGTGAAGGAGGAAGTATGAAATTTAAATTTAATGGTAGAGATGGGATGAGGGACTTCAACCTAGTCATTGATGGGATTTTACCCATGGAAGAAACCCTCAAAAAGGGTCAGGAGATTGAAATACCAGATGATCATAAACTCGTCCCAAGACTAAGAGAAAATGGATTATGGGAAGAATTACCCGAACCCACAGAATCAACTAAGAAACCTAAATCTAAAACAAAAAGAGGTGAATGAGTATGGGCGCACCACCAAACAGCCTTCACTACATGGGGTATGGTTTAAACCCTTATGAGGACGACGTTCAAGTCCTTGGTAAAGTTTTACCAGTCATTTTTCCTAAAATGAAAACCTTCGAACCGGATAGTAAGATGGACCCAGAGGAGGATGAAGGACACACTGGGCAAGACACCATATTGTTAGGGGAAGACCGGAAAGAGGCCAGTTCCGCCCCCACAGTGGAGGATAAACTCAGATTAGGGGAAGGAATAGAGGATATACTATTCCAACTTTTAGGGGCCAAAGATGAGGTTGTTCCGGCAGTTACGGGGGCGGCAGCTTCATATAAACATAAGTTTTACCGGGATGCATCAAACCCCCCAGTAGATTTACCCGTGGCTACGATAATAGAGGGGTTCAATTGGGGTGAAGCGAAACCAGAAGCATATATTAACCAGATGGTTGATTCTGTGGAGTTAGTACTCAATGCTAACCAATCACCAACCTATAAGGCTAAGTTCATGGGGGACTTCCCCAAGTACAACCAATCTGAACCAACACTCGTATTCCCTGAAACTGAAACCAGGTTCAAAGCTTACCAGACCTCAATTTATATAGGTCCAGTGGGCACGGCTGATGCAACACTCAAAACAGACACCTATAAGGTTGACTGTTATAATGAGGCTAGTTTGAACCTTAAAAACAACCTAGAACTCACTACCTGTGGAGGGACCACATTCGGAAGCCCAACCAAGAATAGGAAACCATTCTCAGGTGACACCACCATCAAAATGGAGTACAATGAAAAGAACATGAACTTAGAAGCAGAATGGGCCACAGGAGCATCAGATGGGGTAGATCCAACTCCTGAGCCATTGTTCAAAAAGGTGATATTTAAAACAACTGGTAAGCTCATTGAATCAGTTGTAAACCCGGCCGCAACCGTCTATGCAGATATGGAAATAGTAATTCCAAAACTCTTAATAGATAATGTAACCAGCCCTAGGAGTGGTAAAGACTATAAAAATATCACATTAACTGGGAAAATAGTTTCGAACGCATCCAGCCTGGTGAATCCTGTCGAAATAACCATGGTTACGCCGTTGGATGAATTGAATTATGGAACAATACCAACACCATAAAAAAATGGAGGAATGATTTATGAATCCAAGAGTATTTAAGGACAAGATGGAAGAATTGATTGAAGCCTTTTAAGGAGAACAGCCTCGCTGTGGGCGTTCTATCCTTCACAGAGGCAATAGTCACTAACATAACCGCAACCACTGGCAGTGATTTAACCATTGCAGGGGCAACCGGGAAGGATATTAAATTCACCCTAACAGATGCCAATGGGGCTAGGAAAGTAATTGTTTACGACAGTGGAGCAGTTGCAGTCTTAGATATTGACAGTAATGGTAAAGTTAAAGCTGCCGGAGGATTTGAGGGGGACCTTACTGGAGATGTTGCTGCCACCAGTGCATCGGACCTGACCATTGCCAATGCAGCTGCGGATAAGGACATAATTCTTAGTTTAGGTGATGCTGCTGCTGCTACTAAGATTTCAATAATTGACAGTGGTGAAGATGAAGTGGCCAGTATCAACAGTAACGGTGAAATAGACGGTTCTGCAATGATAGCTCCACTCAAGTATGCTGCTGTTGAAACCAGTGGAGCCCCCACCAATGCTGAATGTGTGTCTGCCTTCGGGGCGGCTGCAACAGTAGGGTCAGGATTTGTGGGAGTTCTTCAAGATAGTGGTGCTGAAGGAGTGTCCTATCTCTGTGTTTCCAACGGAACTAATTACGATGTGTTCACAGGGGCAGCTGCTGCATAATTGTAGGGGCTAATAGTTCCCTACCAAAATATTTTATAATAAAACAATAAGGAGTATTACCATGGCCAAAATGAGTAAAACTGAAATAGAGTTCTGTGGGAAAAAAAGACGGTTTAGGAGATGCTCTAACCGGGTTTTAAGAGATTCAAACAAAGATGTTGAAGCTTTACAAAGAGAAGCAACAGAAAAACGAGACGAACTCGTTAAAAAAATAAGCGAAGCCCAGGAAAAACGCCAAGACGCTGTTCAACTCTTAGGATTAGCATATAAAGATGACACCATACTTGAAAAGAACCAAAAAAAAGCCGATAAGCTAATCAAAGAAGCTAAAAAAATAGAATCAGAAGTTGAAGAACTATCCAACAAGATAGGGGAAGAATTAGCCACCTTTGATGAAAGGATGGCAGAGGCGTATGACAAGGTATGCGTTGCACTGCTTGAAATAGAACCTGGGGAATTTCTTGAAAACTATGATAGCATTGACCTCATAATTGCAAAAAACCTAGGACTATTCTATGACCTTTACATGTCTGGCACTCCACAGGCTAAGATAGATGTGCGTTTAAGACAACTCATTGACGTGGAACATGATAACCAGATAGGCCAGTTTCGCCAGGAATAATAATCCAGAGAATGGTAATGAAGATTCTAATAGTAGAGTTCTCATCAGCGAAGTTCTGGAAAAAGTTCTTCTTCAACACTATTTCCTCCTGAAAATGCGTAAAGCCATTACCGAAACTGTTAAGGAATTCTGGGACGATTTAGATACACATACTACGTACCAGTTCCTGGAATGGGTGTATGAAGTGATTGAGATTGAAGAAGACATGAGAAACAACCCTGACAAATATAAGAAAGGGACGAGTTCAATGGTTGAGGAGGATCCTGAAACTTTAGACCTTTACTATCAAATGAGAGGTAGGAGTCAAGAGAATGAGTAGTTACGTGTTGCTTGATGCTTCCGATATGGAAGAAAAGATGACAGAAATAGATCGTTTGATTGTCATTCATGATTCTATTGCAGCTGACCATATTTCGGAAGAAATTGAACGTAAAACTTTTCCTTATGTTCCTTTAAAGTTTGGTTATCTTCAGGATGGGTTTCATAGAAAACAAGTGAGTCAATCCCATAATTTACAAATGGATATATGGTATTCTGCTATTGGGAATAATTACTATGATTATGCTGCCATCCAACACGATGTCCAATTTGACCACCCAATCAAAGGAAGAGACCATTATATGGAGTTTGGTATTAGAGATACAGATATAGAAGGTTTATATGCTTACCATGTTTCACACGTCCTCTAATCTTTATTTTTCCCTAGCCTGTTCTAATTCAAACTTACGGATTTCTTCCTTCTCCTGCTTTTTCACATACTGATTATATCCATAAATCCCTGGAATCATTCTTTGAGACCATGGCATGAAATCTTTGATGGTTGAATGGTACACGAATATTTTGAACCCTTCTTGTTCCATAAAATTACCCCACTATTTTGATTAATATTTTCACATTCTTTCTTATGTAATTTTCGCATTTCTCTTATAAAAATTAATAAAAGCGAGGTCCCACCCATGGCAGCAAACGGCGGAGTAGTCAAAGCCAAACTCATATTAGACTCATCAGAGTTTTCTTCCGAATGGAAGAAAAGAATAGGTGAATTAAATGCCCGTATAAAAGGGCCTGACTTCTCAGGAATAAAAAAAGAGTTAGATGACACTGCCCAGGGTGCTAAGAAAACCAAGGAAAATGTTGACCAAATTAACAATTCCAAGTTTGACAAGGCTACTAGTAATTTAGACGAACTCATCCGGAAAGTGAAAGGTCTCCAGTCAAGTGCAAAACCTTTGGACATTGTAGTCAAACCTTCAAATCTTGATGAAACTATTCGCAAAATAAGGGAACTTGGCAATCAAAGTAAAAAGAGTGAAGAACAAGTTAAACAGATTAACAACTCCCGTTTTGATAAATTAGTCAGCACCTTGGATGGTGCTATTAATAAGATGAGGAGCACTGCAAGTTCCGGTATTACTAATGTTAAAAATTCGATCAATTCTGGTTTACACTCCATCACCTTCACCTCCTTGCAAAATAAATTCTCAGCAACCATTAAATCAATGAAGAACACCGCTTCAGCAGGGGTTAGATCAATATCCAATGAATTTAGCAGTATGCAGGCAGGGTTAACTGACATTTTCACCACCGTAGCTGGAGGAGCTGGGTTAAGCACCCTATTTTCATATGGTCAAGGGATTGCCACTACCCAAGCAATGCTTGGGAATACTAAATCCCCAGAGGAAGCCAAGGACATCACTGATCAGTATTTGAAATATACTCAGGCAAGTTCAACCCCTGACAGGGATATTCAAAACCTGATGGTATATACAATGCAGGGCGCACCTAAAGGGCAAACCTTTAGGACGTTAGCAGCAATGGATGCGGCTGCTCATTCACCCAATCCGATTCAAAGGCAGGAATTGCTCAGGAACTTTGGACAATACCTGACTGGAGGGTACAGTGAAGCGTTGTTCCGTGGGGATTTAACCCCTGAACAGGCTGAAATATTAAAATCAGCCCAAACACCCGAGGAACGTGTTGCGGCCATGGAAAAGGTGGCTAAAACTAAAGGGTCATCTGGGTTAAGCACTACTTTTGAAGGGCCATTAGGGCCTTATAACAAGGCAATGGTGGTTACTGACACTCTTATTTTAGGACTGACTAAGAGTTTTGATAAATTTTTAAAAACAGTTGAACCGTTATCGGATTGGTTCTTAGGATTAGATCAGGGAACTAAGGATTTAATTACCGATGGCGTGTTTTTATTAGGACTATTGGGAATGGCTGGAGGGGCAATTAGGATTTTCGTAGGAGTTATCAGGCCATTTGTAGGCATTTTTAAGAGCCTTGCGAGTGGGGCGGTGACGGTGGCTAAGAAACTTGGTGAGATGATTCCCACGGATAAGATAGCAGAATCTTTAGGTAAGTTGAAAGATATTGCGGCTGACAAGTTATCCGGTTTCACTGGTAAGGTTTCGGAAGTGTTCAGTGGATTGAAAGATAAAATAAGCGGTCCTTTGCGTAGTTTTAAGGATGCGGTTGTTAGTAAGTTTGGGGAAATTAAAGATTGGATCCAAAGTAAATGGAACCCAAAACCAACCAGCACAGGAACCACTGGGTTGGGAACTGTTGGAGGTTTGGCTTTAGGGGCCGGGGCAGTTTTAGCTTTATCTTATGCCACTGTTAAAATAGCTCAAGCCTCCATCACAACAGAATCAATAACCAAAGGAAAGGAAACATTTGGGGAAAGCACTGCTACATTGATGGAGGAATTAAAAAATAAAGATTATTTATCATTGTTTGGTCAGATTACTGGAGGATTATTCACTGGTGGGACTCCATTAGAAAAAGCTGCTGAAGTTGAAAAACAAAAAGCTTTAGAACAAAAGAAAAAACAAAACCTCCAAGATTGGGGGCCTTTCACTGGGATTGCAGAATTCTTTGGCCAGAATCCTTTAAAAAGCTCAGGTACTGTTCATGCTGCCGATGGGAAGGGGGGGAAACCATCAATAATGGATGATATTCTCGGAGAGAAGGGATTACTCCGAGGAACACCATTAGCCGGGCTTAAATGGCCCAGTGCAAGCCAAATACTCAATAAATTAAAAGATGTATTACTTCCCAAGATTCCTAAATTCAACTGGAAACCTCCAAGTGTGAACCAAGTGTTGCAAGGGATCGGGGAGAAGATAAACCCGCTTAACTGGCATGTTCCTGGGGTTGGACAATTATTAGGTCAGACTTGGCAGAAGATTAAGGAGTTATTCTGGAATATACCCAGCATAGGTGACTTCCTGAATCAAACTTGGCAGAAAATCAAAGAATTATGGTGGCAAGTTCCTAGCATTGGAGATATTTTAAACATAATCACTAGTAAAATAACTGATTTTGTTTGGCCTATGGGACCAAGTAGGGCCATGGGTGTTGCCAGTAACATAGCAAACCGGGCAGGAACATTAATTTCCAATGCACAAGGACCAAGAGGACCAATCAATGATGCTATAATCAGTACAATGTCAGCCAAAAGCGGGGTGGGATCAGGATACATAAGCCAGGCATTAGCGCACCGGTTCAGTGGCTTAGCAGGATTCACCCCCATAGCTAATGGGATAGCATCACACCTTGGATACACTTTCTACATGGGTGACCAGAAAAGCAACCAGGAAGTGTGGGATAGTGGTTCATGTAACTGTTATGATGGGGCACAATTCCTCCAAAGTGAAGCTGGGCAACGTTTCGGTATAGGTGCGGGGATGCAGAACGGAGTATGGAATGGAACTTCAATCCCCCATACATGGAGTGTTATTGGAGGCCAACCCTTTGACATGGCCGCCATGCTACTAAGAGGGCAGTGGGCCCCACCTAATGGTCCTAAAGACATGACTGTTGCCCAATTTATGACAGACATCGGTCCGGGCCTGGAATATATGGCTTATGGGGGACACTTGAAGGACCCAATAGATGCTGTTTTTGATGGAGGGAACTGTTTTGACACAACTCTCGGTTTAATGGGCATGATTAATGGCCTTTTTGGTGTTCCCACCGAGATGGTTTGGGGAACTTATGATGGGATGAGTCATGTGTGGCTCCGTGCAAATGGAGTGGATTATGATCCCACAAGACGGGCTTTAGCAAACACTTATACTCCTCCTCCACAAGGACCGGGAAATACTGGAGGAGGTGTGCATTTCCATGAGGGAGCAATACAAATCGGTGGCCCCTTTGTGGGTATGGATGAGTATAAAAAACAGATCAAAGACATTGCTAAAACCGCTTTTGATGAGGAAGCTAGAAGAGTGAAAACATACCAGTTTGGGAGATAAAACTAATGACTGATATTGCAAAGATAGGTCCGATTGGTTTGGGCCAGGCTCATGAAATAGTGGACCCGGAATCAGAGGAGGGTAAGTTTAATCTGAGTATTAAATGCACACCGGAGGAAGCCCAACAACTGGTTGGTTTATGCCAACCTGTTAGCCGGTCCTCCACAACCAACCCCCGTATAGTCCATAGCAGGCATAATCGATGGGGTTTATTACCTTTACAATCTCCTGTCGATTCTAACCTTTCCATTAATAATTACACTGGTATATTGAAGGGTTGGGTTGTTTTATCAGACCCTATGCAGTATTTTGTGAATATGAGAAAGACTAAGGTTGTTATGAATGGTGAGATGATTAGTAATGATTTAAATGAAATATTAACCGTGCACTATACCCGGGGTGGGGAGGATGGGACCGATATTGAACATAGTTATGAGGATTTAACCCCTGCATACATCATTAACGAGTCTGGGGCCGATTTTGACACTACAAATGACTGGTTCGCTGCAAGTAAGTATAGGATGGCAAATGGAGCTATTGCTAGTAGTGGGGGTCAAATAGTTTTCAGTGGAGGGGCAGACACTGATGGTGTTCCCGGTCAAGTGTGGACCAATCACAGGACTCAATTTGACCATGGATTCATCATGGAATTTACATTATATCCGGGGAATAAGCCAAGTGCTGGTAATAAGGATAAGGATATAAATGTATGGTTCAGCCCAAACCGGAGCAGTTCCACACCCCCGGTATGGAATGACAGTTACATGGTGAGTTTAGGTGTAAGCACATCTAACCAATACTACCAGGTGCACACGATAGGGAGCCCTGGAGGGGGTTCATGGTGGAATCTTGTACCTATAACTGTGGATAACAGTCCAACAGCATTTAAATTCCGTTTAACCACTGATAGCAAGTATTATATGCGGGTTGAACTGAACCGGTATGTCAGTGGGTCATGGACTGGCTTCAGTACAATTTTTTACGGCCCGACCAACATGGGGGCTTGGAAAGACCTATACATGGGAGTATATTACCTGAACAGAGATAGTACAACTAATAGTATGAGTATTAGTGATGTTAAGGTTTACAATTACCTTGAAAGTGATAAACCCAATGTTGTAGTGTTACCTCCAGATGCCACCCCTAACCTGGCCCCTACTTTTTACCGGGCCAGCGCAGAAGGTAATATTCAATGTTTTAAAAACCTAAGTGAATCTTTGAATTTCCAGATAGACCCGGCTAATTATTACAAGGGCAGTGTAAAAGGATGGAACAGTAATTATACGGATAGTGTGCCCCGGTTGGTTACACATAACGAAACAGATTTGAGTATTGGTAAATTCAATTTCACAAATGGAATAATCAAACTTGTCCCCACCAGTAATGGGGTGGAAATGTATTGTTGGGATGGAACAAGCTATATACTGGCTAATACTTTCACTTTTAGCCATTTAACCCGATTAATCCGTCCATTTTATGTTTCAAAGGATGTATTCACCCTCCAATTAGACAGGACATTCTGGACTTTAAGGGCGGGTAAACCTTTTGTTTATGTGGAACACCCCAATGATGATATTGGTTTCACTAAGAATACTAGTTGTTACCATGATGGAGTGATCAGTAATGGGTTGGCTGCGGATGCGGATGTTTCAATGCTCACCCAATTTTATTCACTACACTTCAACCCTCACAACCTTTTAACAACTAACATGTATAGTGTTGAAGAAGGATTAGACGGATTCAATGATGTGAGTAGCACACTAGAACGAGTCAGTGGGGCCAGTTATGGAACATACCATTTGAAGTGTACAAGTAAAAACCTCCAAGCCACGGAGGGTGTTTACTTAGACGAGGTTTCATTACTAACAGGAAACAACACGGGGCTTATATTTGGAGGAAGAGTGTATTTAAAAGGAACTGGAACATGGAAACTACTAATAACTGAAAGAAAATCAGATGATACTGCATTAAACACAACCAGTAGTGCTCCTTTTACCTTAACGTCAACCCCTTCTATACGTAATATATATCATACTGTCATCTCTTCGGAAGCAGAAAAACTAAACTTGATGATATACACGGATGGACAACAAAGTGCAGAGTTCTATGGTGATATTTTCCAATTAGCTCCAAGTCCTGTGGCAAATCAAACAATATATCCTATACCCCCTCTCACGGCAAACCGTTATGGTATGCTTATCATGAAAAAAGACCCCACCACGATTAAAAGTGACAGTATACCTGCCAGTGACATTACAGGAATAGGAGTCTACGACCAGATGCAACCTCCTATCAGTGATAACTATTACTTATCATTAGCTAGGGAGTTTTACCGCCCAACAAAACAGGGAATAGCATTACAAGGAGTATAAATAAATGATTAGTGCAGAGTTCCAACCCAAACTGATTAGCAGCCCCTCAGTGGTCCATACAGAGGACCCTTTTGTCAAGGTGGAAATATGGGCTAGGGACCACTCAAACATTTACAAATTCCCCTGTACCAGTTGGGATAAAAGCAATAGTCAGATTTATGAAAGAGAACATCTTGGAGCCACCCTTGTAGGGTTAGCAGGGCACAGGCCAAGTTTAACCAATGCAAACCTAACAACGAAACGGTACATAAAAAAGGAAGGATTACACTGGGTTCTAATCCGGGCTAGTCGGCAGCCTGTTAATGGGAACAAGTTTGTAAAACTTTATATTGACAACAAACTGGTTGGACAGATAAACACCCTCACAGGGTACAGTGAACATTACCGTTACCTTGATTTTGGTTATCTTGAGTTAAATGAGGGTTGGCATGATTTCAAGATAGAATTGGATGGATTAGATGCCTGGGTAGATTACCTCCAAATGTACAGGCTTGAATATTACAGTAGCGACCACAGACAAAGCAAATATCGGCTTGATTGGAGCGAAATAGAGTTCACCGAGAACAGCATGGGGGAGTTAAACAGTGCAGACATAACCCTACCACTCAGGGAGGAATGGAACGACCCTAACCTTAACATTTTCAGCCGGAAAGTCTTTGATTTCATGGATATACTCAACATCTCAGTTGGCAGTGATTGGAAGGATACAAGGGTTAAGTTTGGAGGGTATGTTCTTGGAATTGATGAAAACGATGATAACACCCAAATAACTATCCATGGGGTGGATAGGGTAGTTGATTTCTACCGGAAACCAGTCTATACAAACTACTATATTGGAATTGCACCCAGTGGAGATGATACCTATACATTCCCCGTGGTCCAATTCGGATCTGCCCTGGAAAGTATCAGGCATTGCAGTGAAACCTGTGAATATGGTCCCTTAAATTATGGGATACTGTACCCTTACACACTTAATTTAGATTTCACCAACCCGGATGATTGTAATGGTGTAATTGCGAATAATGGGTTTAACAAGGCATACAGTCCAAGTAAAGGCCTCCGTATAGGTTATGACCCATTGAGTTACGATGGCTGTGGAGTGGTCTCAAACGGCAATTACTATATGACATTATGGGATAACCCAGACAGACCCTTTGATGCAGCCAAGGATGACATTTTATGCCTGAAATATATTACAAGTGGAGAAAGCTGTGGGAATGATACAAGGGTACAATTCAATATTGAAGTGACAATGCACAAGGCAGGGGAAACAATTGCAAATGCAAAAACCTATACAATCCTTTTCACAGGCAAACCCGGGGCAAGTAACCTGATTGGACAATTAAAACCCACCCTAAATGGGATAGAACAGTTAGGGAAATTTGAATTGAAAAAAGCATTTGACCGTTACGCCCCATCCAGTGAATACCATGTGTCTAAAATAGTTGTAAGGGACCCAAATGTTACAACAAACCAGATCAGTTTCCGGAAAAACAGTATAATTCATTTACTAGGATTAACAGCCTATCCATCAACACTAAATAAGAAAATGAAGGTGGAACAGGAAACCAGTTACCCTTATGAGGTCATAAATGAAATACTTGAGAAATTAGAGTATGTGGCCTGGGTGGATTACGGCCGCACAAGAGCAACCGATATATTCATGATGTCCCCAGAAATGAACCTGCAAAGCCCAGTACAGGCTGTTGAGGGTGTGAATGTTTTAGGAGTAACAGATAAAAGTTATGCTCCTTATGAAACCATCCGTAACCGCCATTTAATGCATTATCATTACAAAGAAGGAGATGAAGACCGGACAGGTATTAGCAAGTATGAAAACCTTGATAGTATTGCCCGTTATGGTCCCGGAGCATGGGAAGATTATGAGGATGCTACTGAGATAAACAATCAGACAGATGCAGATATTGAAACAAAAAGACACGTAGAACAGAACAGTTACCCCTTGGCAAGTTTCACCATCATATTGAAAGGAACCTCTCTTTTAAACCCCGCACAGTACATGGTAAGTAAGTTAGCGGGGCATTCCCTTTCAGGGAATTATAGCACCAAGACAGTTACCCATTCCATAACCCGGGAAGAGGGATATATTAGCAGGGTGAGTGTGAACCGGCCCGGAAGCTACTATAATCAAGTTATGGGTAAACTGGAGAAAAATTTGAAAACATACCTAGGAATCAACAGTAGAATGATGTACAACCGTGCAACATTAAACAACATGGGATTTATCAGTGTAGGGGCATTTGGAAGGAGATCGTGTTAAAATGGTAGCTAATCGGATAATAATACCAGGTTCACATTTAATCCAACAAGGATTAACTCATGACAAATTTATATACAATGACCAAATGGGGGCAGTGTACCATCCAGACCCTGAAAACCAGGAGATGCAAGATGGATTCTTCAAATACACCTTTGCCCCACCACTCCTTTCAAATTTTGCGTGGAATAATGTCAAATTGAAATGGACGAGAAGTTACAATACCACACCTCCAACAGATTTTTATGCAACCATTACACTTGAAGGAATCCTCACAAATGGTACAAGTGAACTAATAAATGAAAGTCTTGTAACAAGTTTGCCAAGTTCCCCCTTAACTGAGGATATATCATTTGACCTTATGAATGCCAGGGGAATTGCAACACTAATTAAAACAGATGTAACAGCCCCAGCTGGAAAGGTAGGGATAAGACTACCCAAACCTTGGATGAATTATGAAAGTATAATACTGAAACCTGTCTGGTTAAACGGATGGACAAAAAGAAAAGGACAAAACATCATTAAGGGAAGTGAGGAATATAGTATTACAAGTTTTCCAGTGAAACTGACTGTCAATTATGTTTCTGGGATGAAAACTGATTTCAGTGATGTTAGATTCACTGGCCCTGATGGCCGAACACCTATTTGCAGTTATAGGCATAGTTACACCTCGGGGACCACTGCTGATTTTTGGATTAACTATCCCTATCCGTATGCTACAACTGGAATTTTCATGTACTATGGAAACGCTTCTGCAACCCTACATAGCAATATAGACAGTGTATTTAGTTTTGCAGATGATTTTGATGATAACATTATCAACCCCGATAAATGGCAGATTGTTAGTGGCGGTGGAGGCAGCATAACTGAAACAGGGGGAATACTGCGAGTTAACAGTGATGGGACTAACAGGATTTATTTAAGGACAAAAAACCAATACACAGCACCATATATTTTTGAGTTCAAAGCAAGGAAACAACAAAACATTGAATTCGTATTCAGTTGGAATGGAACATTATCGGGGGCAGGAGACCCCCCAAACACTGGATATTTCTTCCAATACACTGGATGGTCAAGCCCTGCAAGATTTGTTCTCACAAAATATGTGAACGGAACACCAATCACCCTTTCCATGTACGATTTCACACTTGACAGTAACTGGCATGACTATAAAATTCAGATAAGAAAATCAGGGCTGACAAATATAATTCAAATCTTCTATGATGGAACACAAATATTGTACAGTATAGATGCAGATGGCCCCCTCAATACCGGTTATTTCGGATTAACCGCAAGGGAAACACCGGCTGCTATTAATGCAGATTATGATTTTGTCAGATATTATCCGTACATGGCAACATATCCCACCCCCGGATTTTTAGCAGGAGAAGAATCATTTAGTAGTACGGGGGTAAGTCCGGACACTCCTGGAGAGAATGATACAACAATTTTATACAGTAATGGTGATGGATTCAAACGGCCCCGATACCTCACAGTAACTGAACAAAAGAAAACAGCATATGACACAACCCCTCAAGGGATGTTAACCAGGAATACTTTCAACCTTGGATATGAAGGTATTGACATGTACATGGCTTTAAGGCTTGGAATCAAAATACATGGGGATAAAAATACAAATATCGTATTCAACAATCTAGAATATGTGTATGAGGTGATATAAAATGGGATCGGAAGGGGTGCATAGGAATATTTTCAATGTAATAGATTCAACAGTATACAGTGGGGATGATTCCACACCTATATCAAACCCTGATGCACGGGGTGGTGAAGAATCCGGGGTATATGGTCCTAATCAGAAAATAATGGATACAGGGTGGTCTGATTTCAATGCGTGGAATGGTGCTCACGTATTAACCTGCCGTTGGTTCAGTAACCTAACTAATGAAAAGCCTGGGCTTTTGATTGAGTATTGGAAAAAAGATGCAGATGGCAATCAAAGTTTGACATCACGCACTATCCGTTGGGTAGATTCAGTTTCACCCAAAGCCGGGAATGGGGCGGGTTTTCTGAATTTCAGTGAAAACAATCAATACAGGATTCTAGTTAAATCACATCCCACACTGGCAGAAACAGATTGGGTGGCAATGGATTACCTTAAAATCAACCCGATTGACAATTGGACTGTCAAATCTTCTGCAATTTTCCCTTCTGGTAATTTCATAGCCGCACCAAGGGTATATGGGAAATATTATGTGGTAACAAATGATGGTAGCAGTCCGGCAGGGTCCTTAACAGTATCCTTACCCTTTAATGAAGAATCGGTACACACAATCCCAAACTGTAATGTTTATGGCTCATTACTAGATGATTATTATGCCAATATTGGAGACATATCAGAGGATAGGGGAAGTTTTTCAATCAGAGTAATGAGGCGGGACGGGGCTGTTTGGAGTGGTGGTGTAAGTGTGCTTTGTTTAATGCTTTACTTCCCGCCAATCACTGAAATTTAGAAATTAAATGGTGGTAAAATGGTGAGTGTTGATGTTAAGAAACAAGACTTTGAACTAATCCTCAAAGATGAAACAAAATTAAAAAAAATAGTTAAAGACCCTGAATTAGTGATTGGTTTCTTAAAGGACAATGGAGAACAGGAGTTGAAGGTAACTATTGATAATAAAGAAATATACATTGTTCAACCTTCACCTGATATTGAAAAACTAATGAATATAAATGGTACAGGTATGGGTTGAATTAAGAGGTTATATTTGATTTATGTTTTTTTTCTAATTCAACTTTCAAACCATAACTGAACAGGATTACCCCGGTAATTGAAAGGATTATCCCAATATACTTATCTAAATTCATCAGTGAGGGGAGTAATAATGTAGCCCCTAACAATCTAAAGAATAATGCTTTTTCCCTTTCATTTCCATTTGACATAAACTATCACCCCTATATAATTACATTAGCTGTCTTTATTTTTAAATTTTTTCATTTTCACACATATTATATTCGTGTGATCTCGAGATCTGAAACACACCACTATAAGGAGGAATGGTAATATAACAACTAAAACAATAACCGAAGTGGCAAAGGCAAGTGTAGATGTCCGGAACTTCATACAAGGAAACAAATACCTACCAGAATTAATCACAATTGGTGGCGTGCAGGTGAACCGGGCTTCGTTTCTCAGGATGGTATGTGCGAGTGTTGTTGAACTAACTAAGCCCAAACCACTTGATATACTCACTGATAGTTACCCCAACCCCCTACAAATAAACGGTAATATCCAGGATGGGGCACAACTACAAAAACAGGACTACGTCCAATTAGCCAAGGAGATTAACAACTTCATAAAGGGTAATGGTTATGCTCCAACACTTTACACCACTAAATATGGACAACTATCATTCTATGATGTTATATACACTTTTAGCCGTGTATTAGCATGGTACCATGAAAACAAAGCACTACCGAACTATGTAACACTCTACAACCTATTCCAAACCAATAAAACACCATTTCACCAAGCCGTGGAAAAAGCCGTAGGCACCTATAACACCTTCACCGAGTATTATAACCGAATCAAAGCAAAAACATGGCAGGGATACTATAACGATATATATAACCAACAACAAGAGATTCAACGCTTAGCAAACAACCAACCCCTCAACTGCACCGACCACAGCCAGTTAGGGAAAGCAGTGGCCGAAGACATGGACTACGAAGCCCTTTATTGCCGTGTAACCTGCAAATCTGGAGGGCATATCATTTTAAAAGTCCGTGGTAAAGAATTGGGGAGTAACTGGGTTAATGTGGATTTAGCAGCGGCTGCAAGTAGTGATTACAGTATTGGGAGTTACTGGTGCAGTAGTTATGCTAAGCCGGTGGTTATCGACGAGGCGTGGATAAATTCAGACGACGGCAGGACGTGAATAAAACATTAAAACAAAATAAGCAAAGTATTATTTGGGAGAGAATGTGCCTTTTGGGCTATTTCTCTCCCCTATTTTTTTTCTTCAATCACCGCGTCAGCCAGTGTCACCCCCACTTTTTAATCCACACTTTTTACATTCCATGTTTGGAATCACGTTCTTGTGGAAATTAACATCATCATAGCCTGCTATTTCGTCAGTTATATATCCACAGTGCTCACATTCATAAACCGCCCAAAAATCATTATTCATTCTTTTTTTAATTTCTTTTATTCTCATTTTTATTCTCCTCCACTTTCCGTTTCTAATCGTCTTTTAAGGGTTTCGTTTTCATCTATAATCTGATTAATTATTGAATCGAATGTATCTCCATACTTCATGATTTGTTTAAGGCGTTTGTGGGTGCTCCTCCGAACACCCACCTTCACATCAGCCCAATCCTTTTCACCAGTTTTCAACTATTTCCTCCCCTTCAAAGTATTCTTTTTTCATATTTCCCACATAGCCCATGAGTTTATCCTTGTTTTCAGCAGATAGAATATAGCTTCCCTCAATGGTTTCACTGTCAGCATCTTCCACATTGATTTCAAGATATACTGATTCGGGATCTCCTTCAGGAACATCACGTTCCCCATAGTTTTCAAAATATATCACTTTATTTTTGATTGTTTGTATTCTTTCCAGGAAATTCCATAGTTTCATATCCATTTCAATTCCCCCTTTAAATCTCTTCAATTTCAATTCTGGATTTAGGCAACCACGCTGTGTTCCCGTTAGGGTCTTTGACTTTCACAGCTTTTTCAGTTTCATCAACAAGGTTTAGGATGTCAGTGCTTTGGACATCTTTTCCATCAAGTACTCCATAGTCTACTGCGATTTGTACTGGGTTTTTAAAGCCGTGTTCTTCTGCCATTTTTTTGTATATTTCATTTACCATTTTTTCACCAACTTTTTTTATATTTCTAAACTTTCTCTACTATTACATTGTAGTTACTCACTTATATACTTTGTGGTTTTGGGTTGAACTGTTCGGAAATTCCGTACAGTTGAACTTCGGTAAGCATTAGTTTAACGAAGTAGGTTTTATAAAAGGCACCATAGGGAAAAACATATAAAGAATGAAGGGCTTATATATAAATGGTGATATGAAATGACTAAAATAGTTGAAGGACAACAAAAATTATATAATGAAAGTTTTAGCAGTTGGTGTGAAAGGCATGATTATAAAGCTACAAAAATTGATTTAATTTGTAGTGGCTCCCGCTGTATAGAATGGTATCGTCTAAGGGCTCCAGGAGGAATCTCTTTTGATGTGAATTTAGTAACTAATAATAATGAAGGGCAAATAATCAAACGGAGAGATTATTAATGAACTTTCCTATTACTTTCACAACCCGTATGCGTAAAAAAGGCGACATAACCATCCCCGCTGAGGTTATTAAAGAGTTTGAATTAGAACCGGGCGTTGTGTTGGAAGTTAGTATTTTACAAAAAGGAGATTGAACCTGTTAAAGATTAGGGGGAAATAACATGGGTGAAACTGGGAAACTCTTAAAATCCCAAAAAATACATGAAACATATGGGGATTGTGATTTATGCAATGGGCACACCAACTTAACAAAAACCGAGATTTATTTTATAACAAAATATAGGAATAGAGGACATGGTTTATTATGGTTGTGTAAGGATTGCCGAGAAGGATTAAAACTAAAATTAGAAGTGGGGGAATAAACAATGGTAGGGATACAATATCAATTCGGGAAAGATGAAACAATAAAACTCTTAAACAACATCATATCTGCAATACAATACGACCAAATCAAATTAATGGATATTGAACTCCAAAGCATGGGGATTATGAGTGTTGAATTTCATTGTTATAATTGTGGGTATGTTGGAGTACATACTTTCACACATGATGATGATATTTCTGAGTTCTGTCCAATGTGTAAAAAGGTTATGAATATTAGTAAGATTTGAGTGATGTGGGGATTTGGGAGGAAAAAGAATATGCCACCAATATACAAAGTTAAAAAAACACATGAAATTAAAAAAGATAAAGAATCAATGCAGAAGTTCATAAGTAAGGAATGTGCAATGTTAGTGCCACTTGAAGAAATAGAATTAACGTTTGAATGGGTCCAGGATGAATTATTTGGATGGGAAATTGCCATTGATGTTAGGGAAGATGCAATAATCGTTCATGAATTGGAATGTATATTTGCATAACTATTTTTTAACCATACCTAAAACTGAAAGGGTAAGAAACACCCACACCCTTCTTATCTAGAAAGACCAATATACTATTTTTTAGGCATACCTAAACAACATGGACGGTGTAAACGCCAAACCCATCAAGATGATGGTCGGGCCAAAAACACCAACCATTCCCCCACATACTAACCTTTTTTTACCACAGCCATCACATAGATTACATGTGAACCCTGAAAAACAAACCATCCACGATGACTTGAAACTGCAAAGATATATTCTAATAGAACCCTATTAGAAAATTATATATACTAATAGATACTAAGTATAGATTGGCAGAGGTGAAACTTATTTCAATCTGCAAAGCCGGGGAACTACTTTTTTTCCAACCCCCGGCACTCCTACAGCCAACTAAGGCAGTGGGGGGCTGTAAAAAAACATTGTAGGAGTGGAAAAACATGCAAACTAAAAATATAAGTGTTGAAGACATGGACTGGGATGACATCGAACCGATCATAATAGATTACAGTGCTTTTGGGAAACCCACTGCTCATGAAGAAGGGATCTAAATGGGAGTTTGGAATCATTTACGAAGGGAAGCTGAACGGCAGAAACGCCAGGAAAGGGCTTGTCAAAAGGTAGAGAAATTAGGGGAACTGATAATGCAGGAAGCCCGTGAAATCGGGGACCTGCACCGACAACAAAAAACAATAGCAGCAGAGGTGGAATGAATGAACATTGATAGTATGGATTATTTGGAAAACCATCACATGACAACCGAAGAATTAATCCATGACCTTTTTAAACGGATTAAAAAATTAGAAAGAAGGATTGAAACCTTAGAAAATAATCAAATCTCAGAATCTGATTTAGAATGCTATGCCGAGGGTTTAGGAATGTTAGAAGAGGCAGGGGGGGATTATTATGACTAAAAGAGACCTTTTCAAACAAAAACCACGCACCCCATGGTACATCCTTATACCTCCGTGGGTTTGGGTGACCTGTTTTGTTGGGGTAGTATTCCTTGGTTTATGTTTGTTTTGTCAATCAGATGTTAGGGCGTTGCATGAAATAGGGGTGATTTAAATGAGAATAATAAAAATAAAACTTGGAGAGGATTTGAAACAAGCAATAAAAGCATACATGGCGACCTTACCAGTGGATGACCCTGATTATAAGGCACACTGCGTAATGGATATAATTGCTTCCAATGAGGTGGAATGATGGTTCTCAGTTGGGAGCGTGAGATAAGCCTCCAGGAAAGACAACACGAATGCAGGTGTAATGAGGTACGATGGCAACATGGACTCAACCCAGTCACCGGAACCGAAGACTGCCAGAGTGAACCATGCCACCAATCATGTCCGTGGAGGAAAAACAACACCGCCACCACTAAGGAGATGGAACTAGCAGGGGGCATATCAGAATGAGTAACGCAATGAACGGGTTAATCAAACACTACCACGACTTATTCCATGCTAAGACTGGGATAACACTACCAGGCACTGCCATACTGTGCATCATGGAAGACGGGTGCCTTGGATTAACCTTCAAAACCATAGAAGACAAACTCTCATTCCAAGGAGCGTTAGAGTTACGGTCTATGATGGGCTTTGTAGATGAAGACTTGAATGTAACCCGTAACCCTGGAAACCAACCATGTACTGGAGTACACTGGGGGCAATGAGTATGGCTAAGCGTTGGACAACCACAGAAGATGAACAACTCATCAAACTATACCCCGACCACACCTATGAAGAACTGGGCACCATCCTAAACCGAACAAGGAGCAGCATAGCCAAAAGGGTGACCGTCCTTGAATTAGCAACTAAAAAGAACTCATGGTCATCCGAAGATGTGAACCGGCTTAAAGAACTCCACGGGCAGGGTTTGACTCAGAAAGAAATAGCTGACGAGTTAGGGCATAATGTTCGTGGTGTTGCCTATCAATTACGAAAACAGGGATTGAGTAAAGTCACAGGGCACCGATATATCTTACAAAAAGCCAGTTTAGATAATGCTCATCATTTAACCAGAAATAAGCGAGTGGAGGGGGTTATTTGATGAAGAAACAACAATTAAACCCTCCAGAAATCAATAACAGCAAAACCCAGAATAAAAGTCTAAAAAGGAGAGGTGTGCCGGGTGCGGTCTGTGACCACATCCGATTATGCCACCTTTTTAAGGAAGGCGACGAGGAATCAGAACTTAGACGGTATGCAGTTAGGGGTTCAAGGTAAGACCAGTGAACTAAAAGCCTCCTCTGGAGAGAGTGGTTAAAAATATGATAATAAGGTTCATTGGGGCTGTGAAGGTGTGGTTCGACTCCACACACCCCATTCCATTAAAAAAATAATTGGAGAGGTGATTGAAATGTTAAAAAAACGGTACACCTGTTTCAACTGTGGTAAACGATTCCACCAGTCCACAACTAACGGATTAGTGGATGCACGTGAACAGGTTGAATGCCCAGAGTGCAGTGCATTGGTGGATTTAGCATCAGTTGAAGAGGTAGGGTTACCCAGACGGGTATGTACGGGGTGAAAAGCATGTCTTATGAAGTATGTCAAATATGTGGGAAACCGGTCAGTGAAGACCAATATCCATACTGTGAAAAATGCGAATTAGACCTCGTGGACCACATGATACGGGAATATAACGTTTTTAACCCCATAGTTTGCGGTTTTTAACCAGATGAATAAGAATAGAGAGCTAAAAAGAGAAGGTGAAAAAATGGCAGAACAAGCATTAGACGGCTACAAAAGCCAAAACGAAGCCCAAGAAGACAACAAATTTGAAGAAGTGAACTTTGAAGAAATCAGGGACAAACTCGAACAAGATTTTAAGGACAGCGGAAGTAGTAAACCAATCCTCGAAACCAACACCAACGCAGTAGTGGATGAAGTGGTGCTGAAAAGAGCATTCAACCCCAAACAGGATAGTCAAGGTAAAGAGTTCTACGACACCATCCTAACAATTAAAACGATACTTAGTGATGGTAGGGAATCCTATGACAACTATGGGGGACTCCGTGAGTATGGTGATGGTTACTGGAATAGTAAAAAAAGTGCATTCGGAAAGTTACAGGCTTTGATGGTTGAAGAGTTTGGTATTAAAAACCGTCAAGAAATGATTAGAAAACTATCCAATGCCAAGGTTAAAATCAGAACTGAGAAAACCACGTTCAATGGGAACGAATACCAGAAAAACATAATCAAAAGCTTTAGAGAATAAAAGGGAGTGAGTGTAATGGATTTTAGCAGGTGCACTACCTCACACCCCCTTTTCTTTTTTTATTTTCATCAAGTTATTAATTTAATGGGATAGGGGGGGATGATATAATATGAACTGGATAAAAAGGCTTAAAAATGACTTAAACAGATTCTTATTAACTAAAATGGATAACAATGAGGTGGACGTTGAAGAACGTGAAATTATAATCCAAGCAGGGGATATAATAGAAAAATACAGGAGGAAATAAACTTGAAAACTCAAACAGAAAAAACTCAAACAGAAAAACAAGCCTCCATTAAATTAATCCCCAAACAATTTTACAACTGCAATATCATCCCCCTAAAACCATTATCAAAAAAATACAATTTCAAATTAACCAATCCCTCTCCAAATAAACCAGAGGACTACAAATGGAAAAAATATCAAAGTGTTATGTATCCTCGTGGGTTGTTAAAAGGATATAAGGGAAACCTTGGAGTTATATTAGGAGATAGTTTAGGAGAAGGATTGTATTTAACTCAAGTGGATCTGGATGACCCTTCATTTTTACAATACTTTGAAGATGTTGAAACATTGATTATCCAGTCTGGAAGAGGATTTCATGTTTACATATATTCAGAAAAACCGGTTGGTACTAAAAAAGATTATCCTATTGATAAAATAGAGATAAGGGGGCATGAAGGAAGTTACACTGTAATTCCCCCAAGCATACATCCTGAAACCAAAGAACCATACACTGTTTACCAGGATAAACCCATCCTAACTGTTGAAGATGGGGTAATGTGGGTTAAACACCAACTGAAACCATTAAAATCTGATTTTAAGAAAGACAAGACATATAAATCCAACAGAAAATCTAATAATGTTAATTCAGACCGTGAATTATCTGAATCCGATATTGACCACATTATAACTCTTTTAAAACCATTCTATCGGGAATCATACAGGAATGATATAATTTATTCATTGTCAGGGTTTATGAAAAAAGAGGGGATCAAAGAATCATCAGCACAATTATTAATAGAACGATTAAGCCATGATGATGAAGACGGGATGTCTGCAAGAATCCAAGTCCTCCACCGCACATACAACAACACCCTCCCAGACACTGAGTTAAAAGGGGCAAGTGGCCTATATGAAACCATTGAAAAACAAGCAGATCAAGATATGTTCAAAACCATACAACGAGAAATCAATGACATCATAGAAAAACCAATCCACTATGGAATGCTAACAGCCAGAATCGGAACAAACGAACTATTCGTAGCAAACCAAGACAAAAAAAGCATAATCCACGTAAAAGAAAAATACACTGGGGATAAGGTAATAGCAACAGAGAAAACGGTGATAGAAGCTTACCCCTCCGAAGTGATAATCTTTGACAGCCCATTAGAAGACGAACCCCGTAAATTTGAGATACTATGGCAAACCCATAACAGCCCACGACCAATCAAAACAGGCCCCGACTTATTAGATGACATTAAAAACGATTTAATCGAATCAGGGCATGTAATCAACAACCGTATGGTAAATGACTGTTTACCTGCTATTATGAATAAAATGATCCGGGAACAATATGCTGAGATAAAAACAGATATTGAAACTCCAGGATTCTTTTACACTCCAGAAACCAACAAAATCATCACAGTGAAATATGAAACCTTCGAGCCCCCAAACGATGAACTTCAACAAGCACTTAAAGTATTAGATGACTTACGACACTCATTCGAGGGCCATGAAACAAAGATAGCTACTATTTTTAAATGGGGACTTATCAGCCCATTCATTTACAGTATGAAACAACTAGGAACATGGGCTCCTTGGCTTTATTTGTATGGGAAGGCTAAAAGTGGGAAATCCACACTAGGCCAAATGGTCCTATATTTATGGGATGAACCCACCCCTGACACTGACTTAACAGGGGGGATGTTTGACACCGTTGCAAGAGTAGGTAATAGAATCAGTCAATCCACATTCCCAGTAGTAGTCAATGAACCTGCAGGAGCATTTAGCCGGGTAAGCGTAACTGAAATGATAAAAGGAGCAATAGAAAGACCAACAGGCCGGGGAAGATATGAAGGCCGAAGGTTCAGAAACATACCCGCTTATGCTCCAGTCATTTTCACCGCAAACCTATTTGTACCTGATGACGATGCACTGGTTAGAAGGTTTATCATTCTCAATTTCACCCACAGTGAAATGAAAACTCAAAAAGAAGTAGATGCGTTTGAGGATGAATGGCAGACTAAAAACCATAAACGGTGCAAATTCAACCTCTTAAAACCCATCAGCCAATTTGTGATTAAAGAGTTCATGGAAAACCCTGATTTGTTACAAATGGAATGGAAGGAACTTTGTGATACTCTGGTTACAAGGGTGTATTATGAGGCAGGGGTTCGTCCTGATAATTGGATCTATGGTTGGAGCCGGTCTGAGAGTATGGAGGATATGGATGAGGAACACCGTGAAGAGGTGCGAATATTCCTCTTGGAATGTATTAACAAGGCTTATGGTCGGGTGCAAGTAATTGATGAAGTGGATGGGAAGCCCAAAGACTTGGATAATTACACATCTAAACTCAAAGAAAGTAAGAATTTCAAAGAAAAGGTGTGGAGTGTGCTGAATGAACGATTAATACCTTGGATGATACCGATAGAATCAAAGAACAATCAATATGTCTGTTTAACAACCGGGTTTAAAAAAGAAGTACATAAGGAATTGAAGGTATGTCAACCGTTGAAAGGGATTGCTGAATTAATGGGGTGGAAATACCAGGCTGTTAGGTTTGATAAACCAACCAAGGTTATTAAGATACCTTTAAAAAATTTTATTAACTTTTTGTATCAAACCGAAACAGATGAACAAAAAGGGTTAGAGGATGAGGTTGTAACTTGAGTTGTAACTTTTTGTAACCTGATCCGACAGGTTACAAACTAGGAGTTTTGAGGGTGTTAAAAAATGTTTAAGGAGTGGATTATTGTGTTTGTGATTTGTAACTTGGGTGGGGAGAGAGGGGGGGGTATAAAAAAAAGAGAGTGTTATCCCCAGGTTACAAAGTTACAAAGTTACAAATTGGTTACGTTTTTAGCCAAGTTACAAAGTTACAAAGTTACAATATTAAAAATATTTGATTATTTAATAAAATAGGAGGGTGATGTGTATGGATGGTGATGTTATGGATAGGTTGTGGAAGTGGGCTGGGAACACTCGGCGGGATCATAAGCGTAGGGGCTTCCGGGTACGGATACACCGGGCGGAGATATATGATATGGCTGTGGAGGCTATGAAGACGGGGTGTTACTTCTGCCAGTGCAAACTAGTCCCCACAAAGTCGGGGAATAGTCAATGTACTTTGCCTAATCAGGTTAGTTTGGATGTGGTGAACCCTAAGCACCGTGTCCTGGAGCCGGGTAATTGTCGGGTTATCTGCTGCTCCTGCAATAATGGTCGTATGGCGATGTCGGAGGCTGATTATGTGGCTAAGTGTTTACGGGTTGTTGAGAATATGGTAGGGGTGAAAAGATGAAAATGTGTAAGATACATGATGAATTAGAATGTATAAGTTGTGAATACTGTAAAAACAAGCCCAACGATATTGATTTAAAAGAATACCTTCTAAGGCTCATTGATAATGACATTGAGGAAATTAAGGGGCCAATATATTTATTCAGTCGATTAACTCATTACACAAAAGAACAGGAAAAACAATGTTATAAGGCTATTTTTGAGCTTAAAATGGCTGAAAGACTTAAAGAAGATGTTATTGATTTATTTGAAAGGGTGAAACCATGATTGAACTAAACCAAAGCAAAGGTGTGATTGATTTCATCCTACAACGGGATGAAATAGTAAAGGTCAGGGGGAATACTTACCTACATTGCAGTTTTGAGGATTTGATGAGTGTGGATGGGATAGGAGAACGCAAAGCAAACAGCATTAAAGAATACTACTTCGAGAGGTGATACGGATGCAAGATTGTGATCAGTTTGAGATGTTTTACCAAGATGTTGCTAAAAGTTATTCAAGGTACAACACTGTTTTAATCAGATCTGATTTTTATAAAACCGTTGAAACGGGGATGAGGGGGATTGAAAAATATTGGGACGGTAAAGAAGTATTTGGGCTTGAAGTATTAGAAGTAGATCAATTCAAATTCCCAGACTACATGTTTATTAATTTAAAAGAGGGGATTAAATGAATAACTGCCCTATCTGCCAAACACCCGTACACGTACTCCCCAGCGCTGATAATCGGGGATTCAAATATGACCATAAAACTAAGGAAATATATCATTTGTCGTGTTGGACACTACAACAAACCACGACTGAGGGGGTGAAAGCCGATGTATGATCATTGCTCATATTGTGGGCAATACCAGGAACTCATAACCGATGATCCAATAACAGTGGCTGATGATGATTGTTTTGAGATGATTGTAGTGGGCTTATGCGTACGATGTAAAAAGCTATTCCAAAGAACAATATTCAAGGTGGAAATATGAGGGGAAAAGTATGTATATAAGTTCACACAATATATTAACTAGGGAGGAGTGTTCTTTGACTCCGCTCTTCCCTAACTCCAATCATGGGGTGCAATCAGAGTCAAAGGGAGTTAAATTTAAGGAGTCAGGTAGTATGGTATATGGATATATCTACAAAATAGTGAACACCCTAAATGGTAAAGTGTATATTGGTCAAACAACCCAAGACCCATATAAACGCAAATCAAACCATTTATGTGAATTAAAAAATAATAAGCATAACAATTCACACTTGCAAAATGCTTTTAATAAGTATGGCAAATCTAATTTTAAATTCACTGTTCTAAAATACGCTACTTCTAAAAGGGTTCTTGATAAATTAGAAGAGGATTATATTAATTCCTATGATTGTTTGAATGATAAAAATGGATATAACATTCGAAGAGGGGGAGCTAATGGGAAACATTCAGAAGAAACATGTAAGAAAATTAGCAAAGCCCGAAAAGGTAAAAAGGCATCCCTAAAAGCTCGTAAGAACATGAGCAAGGCCCATTCTGGTAAAAATAACCATATGTATGGGAAAAGGGGACCACTGGCTCCAATTTATGGCAAAAAATTAAGTGAAGCCGCTCGTAATAAAATTAGCAAAGCCAAAAAAGGTAAAAAACGTCCCAATCTTTCTGGTGAAAAACATCCGTATTATGGTAAAAAACGTCCCATCGACATCATCAAAAAGATGAGTATAACTCGACGAGGAGAGGGGTTATTTGGTTTTACTGGTGCTCACTTTAGGAAGGATCTTAATCCCGAAAACATACCATGGCGATCTCATATTCACTATAATGGCCGTAATAAACATTTGGGGTATTTCAATGATCCATTAAGTGCTGAGATAGTTCATGATTTAGTTATGGGGGCATTATATGAGTAATGTGTTCTTAGATTCTAGAGAACCCTCTCATATTAAAGAATTATTTCTTAAAACTTTTTCAACAGGGGAGGTTACAATGTTGCCTGTTGGAGATTTGGTTTACCCCACTAACAGCGTTTGCTGTGAAAGGAAAACAGTAGAAGATTTTATATCTTCCGTTATGGGGAGATTATGGGTTCAGTTGCAGAATATGATTGAAAATTACCAACACCCTTACTTAATTATTGTTGGACGTTTTGATGAAGAAGAGGTTATGAAACACACTTCTTTCACTCGGAAACAGTTTTTAGGGGCATGTGCGAGTATATCGGCACGGTATAAAATCCCAGTGTTTAATGTTGATTCTAATAGGGATTTTTTCACCTTGTCAAAGGCATTGATGGAGAAAAGTGATGGTTCACTTAAACATTTAGATAAGGTTAGGAGGTTGGCTGTTAGTGATGGGGATGTTTTAGAGGCTATGGTTAGTTGTATTCCTGGGATTGGGTTGGAGTATTCTAAGAGGATTATAGATGTTTTGGGGGTTGATAGTATTATAGAGTTATGTAAAACCACGGTTGAGGATTTGATGAGTGTGGATGGGATAGGAGAACGCAAAGCAAATAACATTAAGGAATATTATTTTGAGAGGTGATTAGAATGGATGATAAAATATGCGAATGGTTTAAAAAAGAAGTGGCAAGACAAAAAGAAGAGGCATATATCCAAGGTAGAAATGATGGTTTTGATATTGCCATTGAAATATATGGGCTTGATAAAAATAATAATTATAAAGAGAAATGGGATAAGCTTAGGGATCACTTAATATTTAATCGTGATGCTCCATTCCAGTTGTTTAAGGGTTATTATCAATCATTGCTTGATTTTATGGATAT
>Ga0334892_1000698_pt1 | contig 36574 bp, 44 predicted proteins | sample GraSluR3_MG_4_FD_207213 | JGI IMG/M metagenome (GOLD analysis project Ga0334892, IMG submission 207213) | Sludge microbial communities from methane-producing bioreactor in Wageningen University, Netherlands - Granular Sludge_15_04-R3 | ecosystem: Engineered > Bioreactor > Anaerobic >...
TTTCTTCCTTTAAGAGATTCATATGGGAAGGCTCTTCCATAGGGCCCCCTCAATCCAACCTTGTCCCCTTCCTTCATCTGGAATAGCTTGTCTGTTACTGAACCAACGTTCTTAAAGTCAAATACAAGCTCATCAGTCATTTCTGGTCCGTAGGGTATGGATAGTGGGACTTCTCCTTCTCCAAAAACCGTTACCTGGAAGAACTGGCCTTTGTGCTCATAGTTCTTGTGCAGATCAGGGTCGTCGTACTTCATGAAAAGTCGCTTGATATCAGGAGTTTCCTGCTTCACCCTGGTAATTGTTGCTACATCTGGAGAAAACAGTCCGTTTTGGGATTTTATTTCCCGGTCCATGATCTCGTGACGTATCTTGGTGATCTGGTGTATTGCAGGTGGCTCAGGATTTTCCTTTGCAGCCTTTTGGATCTTCCCAATGATGTCGATTATGCTTATATAGGTTGGACATACATCTGTGCATCTTCCACAGCCGGAGCAGCCCTTGTAGCCAAATCTCTCCTCAATGTATTTCAGCTTGTCATAGATTCTATACCTAACCCTTGAAATGGCATCCCTTGGATTGTGGTGCTCAGCATTTCTTGTGAAATGGTCGATTTGACAGGAATCCCAATATCTGACACGTTGTCCATGATTCTCGTCCAGGTTTTCCTCAACGACATTGAAGCAGGTACAGGTCGGGCAAACGTTGGTGCATCCCGTACAGCCAATACATGCATTGGCTTCATCAAGCCAAAAGTCGGCATTGAAGGTTTTTGCCATGTCATCCCAAAGGTTTGTCAGATCCATCTTTAGCGGGAAGCTTTCCTCAACCCTTGCCATCAGATCGTTCTTTTCCTCAAGAATACTGTCATCTATCTCCGTGAAGAATGATTCTGCCTTGTTAATTAGCTCCTGTCCCCTTGGGGTGTCCACTTCCACCAGGTAGTGGGAATCAAATGGGGTGAGGGCAAGGTCATGACCCATGGTGGAAAAAACTCCAGTTCCAACTGAAGTGCAGAAGCAGTGTTGACCTGCCTTAAGGCAGTTTACTGCAATTATGGTTGTCTCATCTCTTCTTGACTTGTAGTTTGGGTCTGGAAATTCTCCCAGGTAGAATCTGTCAGTATATGCAATACCGTAGGTATCACAGGCTCTGACGCCGAACAGGATTCTGTTCTTGGAATGATTATGGGCAAGACCCTCCACTTCCATCTCTTCTCCGTCAAAACACCACTTGAACAGGCCTTCCTTCTGTTCAAAAACCATCTCTTTAACCGGCAAGGTCAGATTGATGTAGTCCTCGGTTCGTTCGCCTTCCCCTAGAGGCAACAGTTGGATATCCCTTCCCTTGCCGACAGGAACATATACAGAACTGTCCTCATTCCAAATGTCCAGCACCTGGTCCAGGTTGTCTCTATTTAGTGTATACAGTCTATTTGCTTCCATTATTCCACCTCGATTCTTACGGCCGAAACCTTCAAGGCCGGGATATTTATTATTGGATCCAGATTTTGCCCCGTCAGTCTGTTTGCTGGTGATTCTGCAAAATGGAAGGGAACGAAAAGCGTCTTCTCATTTATGCGGTTTGTTATCAATGCCGGTGCAACAATACTTCCCCTTGCAGAGGTGATCCTTATGGGTTGATGGTCCTTTATTCCCAGTTCTTCAGCATCCTTGGTGTGTATTTCAACAAACCCTTCAGGATACTCCAGAGCCAAGGTCCAAACCTTACGGGTCATGGTACCTGTATGGTACATATGGGTAACCCTTCCAGTCGTGAGGATAAATGGGTATTCCTCACTTCGCTGGTCTCCAATATACTCAAAATCATTTACTGTAAAGAGCCCTTTGCCTCTTTTGAACTCGCCAACGTGAAGAATAGGAGTTCCTGGGTGATCCTTATCCGGGCATGGCCACTGAAGTCCAACCTCCTGTATACGGTCATGGCTGATGCCTCCGTAAATTTCTGTAGCTGCATTGATTTCGTCCATTATGTCAGATGGACCTTCGTAGTTTACATCCATGCCTATTCGCTTCATGATTTCCACCATTATTTCCCAGTCTGGCTTGGAATCTCCAATTGGTTCAATAACCTTATGTATCATCTGTACTCTTCTATCAGTATTGGTATAGGTTCCATCCCTTTCAAGGAAGCTGGAAGCTGGCAATACAACATCTGCAAACTCAGCGGTTTCAGTCAGGAATATGTCCTGTACCACAAGAAATGGAACCTTCTCCAGACAGTGTATTGTGTGGGTCTGGTCGGGATCCGAAAGCACAGGGTTCTCTCCCACTATGTAGGCTGCCTTCATTGTACCTTCGTCCATGAGGTTGAACATCTGGATGATGTTTCTTCCCCTAAGGCAGGAAAAGTCTCCCCAGACCTTGGTGAAGCGTTCCTTGGTTTCTGGCCATTCAGGTCGTTGATAACCAGGCAGGAAATCAGGCAAAGCACCCATGTCTCCGGCTCCCTGGACATTGTTCTGCCCACGAAGTGGATTGATACCAGTGGAAGGTCTACCCACATGTCCAGTTATCATGGCAAGGTTTGCCAGTGCCCTGATGCTCTTGACAGCTGTAGTTTGTTGTGTCACTCCCATGGTGAAGAGGATCATGGCCTTGTCGGTTGTAGCATATTTACGGGCGAATTGTCTGATGGTATCTGCTGGAACCTTGGAAATGGATTCAGCCCATTCTGGAGTGCAATCCTTGACGGACTCCTTCATCTCTTCATAGTTTTCCGTTCTGTTATTGATGAATTCCTCATCAATTAGATTTTCTTCAATGATTACATGGATCATTGCATTGATCATCGGCAAGTTAGTACCTGGCTCGATGGGAGCATAGCCATGAGCAAAGTCTGTAAGTCGAATTTTCCTTGGGTCAACTACATAAAGCTCTGCACCCTTATCAAGTGCCTCAAATATTCTTGTACTGGCCAGTGGATGCTGCTCAGTTGTGTTGGAGCCAATAACCATGATCAGCTCAGCATCGCTGATATCATTCATGGTGTTTGTTGCGCCACCTGTTCCGAATGAAGTAGAAAGACCTTCTACCGTCGGACTGTGTCAGAGGCGGGCGCAGTGGTCGATACTGCTTGTCTTAAGGCCGGCCCTTGCCATTTTGGCCATGAGATAGTTCTCCTCGTTGGTACACCTTGCTGAAGAAATAAGACCAATTCGATCGGTATTGTCTTCATCCAACATGGCATTTTTAAACCCTTCTGCAACCCTGTCCAATGCCTCATCCCAGGTTGCTTCTTTGAATGTACCGTCATCCTGGCGAATCAAGGGACTGGTTAGACGACGTGAATCCCTTACAAATGCAAACCCATGCCACCCTTTTGAACAAAGTCTTCCTTTACTGACCACGTGATTATAGCTTGGTGAGATGCCTAGAATTGTGTCATCGTCTGCCACATTCACATAAATACCACAGCCACAACCACAATAGCCGCAAGTGGTTTCTACACGTTTCAACAAAATCCCTCCTTCTTTTAAATTGGATAAATTTCATAATATTCACTCTATAATTTTACCATACAGTCATGATTAATAGCAATCATAGTTAGGCTATCCATTTCATTTTGGAACAACTAATGAAAGCGAAGGGATCCGTTTTCAGTGCATTTTCTGTCCTTGAGACCTAGGATATTTGCACCAATCCCAGTTATGGTGTATAATGGTTCAGCACTGATTGAAATAGAAGGAAGCCAGGTAAAAGTAAAATAATATATGTGTTAATACAGATAGTGAGTCTTAATGCCATATCAAAGGAGAAGTTATATTGTCATTTAAAGAATTAAATTTAATTGAGCCAATTCAGAAGGCTTTAAAAACTGAAGGGTATTCAGAGCCTACCCCCATACAGGTAAAGGCCATTCCACAATTGTTAAAGGGGAAGGACCTGCTGGGTTGTGCTCAAACAGGGACAGGTAAGACAGCTGCCTTTGCAATCCCCATACTACAGGGGATACATTCAGAAAAACAATCAACCAAGGGTAATAGGCAGATAAAGGCACTGGTGGTTGCACCCACAAGGGAGCTGGCCATACAAATTTCAGAAAGCTTCAGATCTTACGGAAGAAATCTTGGATTAAGGACCTTGGTCATATATGGTGGTGTCGGTCAGAATCCGCAAACCAAGGAATTGCGTCAAGGAGTGGACATTCTGGTTGCAACACCTGGAAGATTGCTGGATCTTATCAATCAAGGCTTTGTAAGTCTTAAGAACATTAAATACTTTGTGCTGGATGAAGCAGACATGATGCTGGATATGGGAATGTTAAAGGATGTCAGAAAGATTATTGCCTTTATACCAAAGGTCAGGCAGACTATGTTCTTTTCAGCAACCATGCCAACTGAAATCGGTGAATTGGCCAAATCCATATTGAATGATCCGGTTAGAATAGATGTCACACCGGTATCATCCACGGTTGATATAATAGAGCAGGAGGTATATCCTGTGGACAAGGGAAATAAGACCAATTTGCTCATTCATATACTGAAGGACAAGAAAATCGAATCCGCATTGGTATTTTCAAGGACCAAGCACGGTGCCAATAAAATAGCTGCATCCCTTTCGAAAGCAGGGTTTACAACTGAAGCAATACATGGGAACAAATCTCAAACCGCAAGGCAGTTGGCATTGAGTAATTTCAAGAATAGAAAAACAAGGATACTGATTGCAACGGATATAGCTGCAAGAGGGATAGATATAGACGAGCTTTCACATGTCATAAACTTTGACCTGCCTGAGGTACCTGAAACTTATGTCCATAGAATTGGCAGGACTGGAAGAGCTGGTCTGGGGGGCAAGGCAATATCATTTTGTGACTATGGAGAAAAACCATTGCTTCGTTCGATTCAAAAACTTACCTCAAAACCAATTGAAGAGGTAACGGATCATCCATATCCACTTGTGGATACGACCATCAAGCCAAAGGAAAGGTCAAGCAGAAGACCTTCCACTGCTAAGTCATCTCCATCAAACGAGCCTAAGCAAAAGGGCAAGGAAGCTAAGAACGGCAAGGTTAGAAGAGAGAAAAGAGCAAACGAATCAAAGAAAACAACTTCAAAGAAAAATGAAAAGAGGAAAAATGTTCACTGGAGTAGCAGGTAGCAGGACATAAAATCTCAAGTATTGACATAAAAGCCAGAGTGATTAATCACTTTGGCTTTTTTCAAGAGAATTTACCTTGTTGCAGCAATATTCATTTACATTTCAGATTCACAGAAACTCAAATGTATTCCGCAAGTAAGAATATGCTCCTGGAGCACAGAATTGCTAGAATATATGGTAAAATGTGACTATAGAATTGAAACAAGGGGGAAAATCGATGAAAAAAATGGGATTGTTAGGTGGAATGAGTTGGGAATCCTCACTTGAGTACTACAGGATAATCAACAAAGAAGTAAAATCCAAGCTAGGAGGATCTCATTCAGCCAATTGTCTGATGTATTCCTTTGACTTCCAAGAGATTGAGGATCTTCAGCATAAGGGAGAATGGGAAAGACTAAAAAAATTGATGGTTGATGAGGCAATGAAGCTGAAGAAGGCTGGTGCTGAGTTTATTGTGATCTGTACAAACACCATGCATCTGATGGCCCCTGACATTGAAGAGAACACGGGTTTGAAGGTGATCCACATAGCAGATGCAACAGGGGATGAGATAATCAAGAGGGATGTCAACAAGGTCTTGCTCCTTGGGACAAAATTTACAATGGAAGGAACCTTCTACCGGGAAAGACTTGAGAAAAAAGGTATTGAAGTTCTAATACCTGGTGAATCAGATAGACAGGTAATTCATGATATCATATACAATGAACTGATCCTTGGAAAATTTAATCCGGAAAGCAGACGAAAATATGTTGATATAATAAACAAAGCAGCTGATATAGGTGTAACTGGGGTTGTACTGGGTTGCACAGAGATTCCATTGCTGATTAAGGATAAGGATGTGGACATTGAGGTATTTGATACCACTGAAATTCATGCAAAAGCTGCTGTTGAGTATGCCACAGAGGATTAACCATTCAATATCAGTGTGTGAGAATAGATATTTTCTGCATAAGACTGATACCGATGGAATATAGCATCATGTAGTGCCCAGGTGCTTAAGAAAGTTTTCCCAATGGTTGAATCAAGTTGCAAAGAATGAGAGGATTATGGTTGATCCAACCATAATAACATTGCTGTAGCTATGCATGATCATGGGGTAATACATGCTGCCGCTTTTTTCATAGCAAATGCCATAGAAAATGCCAAGCACAAATGAAAGAAACAACTGTGATGCATTATATGTTATTCCAAAAGGTTCAAAGGAGAAGCCCATATGGGCCATTGCGAAAACCACTGCTGCAAGAAGATTTGCCAGGCTGATATGTTGTGAGATAGTTTTTCCTTTTATTAGCATGGTAAATATTGTGATGGCAAAACCCCTAAAAATCAATTCCTCTGAAGGGCCAGACAATAGAAGTTGAAATCCCATATAGCCGGCAATGTTTTTTTGGGTCAATGGGAATTGAAAGGCCTGGAAACTGTTGGTCAAAATCAATATGGCGAAGGATACAAGGGTATATATTGTAAAGTATTTTATGAACCTCAAGGTTATCATCTTGCCGATGTTTTTTTCTCCCCATTTGAAACCAAAATCCAAATTGAATTTTTTAGTCAGCAATACCATGATCAATATAAAAACAGCTGCTTGAAAAATGTGATGCACTGAAATCCAAGCAAAGGAATCATCGGGATCAATGGCAGAGTAGTCAAACAGGCTGGCAAAAAAGCCAGCAGCTCTTGGAACAAAGAGAATGAAAAAGGATGTGGCAATAGTGAGGGTTAGATTTTTAACATTTTCCATGACTGCCTCCTTTGTGCAAGTCTGATACTTTATTCAGCATTAGTGTATCTTAATTGAGGTTCAAAATCCAGACATAATCTTCAAAAGAGCGTTACAAACTGAAAAAGCATTGATATGAGGCACGAAAAAAACTTTGAATTGGAGGCTGATTTTATGGAAGTGAAGACATATGCCATCATAAATCCTTTTAAGATCAATATCGACCCGATGGAAAGATTACTCCTCCTGAACTTTGAAAAAGATCCGGATGCATTGTATATTGGATTTGAGCCCCAGGTATTTGAGGATAATATTCATGGAAAAGGTCATATCGTGATTGGATGGAGAGCTGATGGCAGGGTGGATGTCTATTATCAGCGGAGTTTGAAACTTGATCCCAGAACGTATGATATTGCAGGCAAAGGACTGGCTGATATGGTTGAAACAGAGTTCACCGCAGCGTCCTATGAAGTCAATGATTTTGGAGTTCAGGCATACTATGAGTTTAACACCATTGACAATAGACCAGTATTAATTAGAATCAGTGAACAGAACCCCAGGAAGAGAAAGCCATTTGGCTTGCTTGCCCCTATGGGTGATGCTGCAGAAAATCCTTCTGCGATGCCACTGGTGCTTCTGAATGACTTTTATTTCATACGTAAGAACAATACTGAAGCCAAAATAAGCATTGACGGGAAACTGCACAAGCTTGACGAATTGCCTGTTCCGATGGATGGCACAAGAATGTTTTATGCGCGTTACAGTACAGAACCTCTCATTGCAACCATCAACCCTGCTTGTGATGATGAGTTGAAACCTTTTGAGATTGAGCACCAACAAAGGGTGGCAAGCTTAGAGGATCAGGATATCGAGCTGGAATGGCTTGAAGATAAGCCTTACATAAGGAGAATTACACAAAAGAATGGAGTCCACCCGGTGACTGTGTCCTTTAAAGGAGCTTTTCCAGACATCAGATTCTTGAAAAACAATACTGTATTCAGCGGAGAGTTTGAAATAAAAGGGCATCCTTCCACTGGAAAGATTGGTGGTAACTATAAGGTTGAGAAGAATGACGCAATAAAGATTAGAATCATCCCTGCAAAGGGATGGGAGCCAATCCCCACGAAATTATCACTTCGCCTCATGTACAGTGTGGCTAAAATCTTCAAAAAGTGGCCAACGACATATGAGTGGACGGCACATATCCAAGAGAGTGGAAACGGAGTCTATCATATGCGGTCGAGATGGGACAGGAAAAGGTAGTGAGTAAATAAGAATTAAGATAACAAAAGAAATACCAGGGACAGTCCCTGGTATTTTTGCGTTGTGCCATAAATCATTTCATTAGCTCCTGGTAATTGTTTTTGGTAACCGGTTGATTGTAGATCAGATATCCAGGCTCCATATTGATTGCATAATGGGACATGGTGAAATGCAGGTGAGGTCCAGTTGAGAACCCGGTAGATCCAACCCCCCCAATCAATTGACCCCGTTTTACCATATCACCTTTTGACACAAACATTTTCTCGAGATGGAAATAGACACTAAACAGTCCTTCCCCGTGGTCAATGACAATGCTGTTTCCAGTCAAGGTAAGGTTCATGGCCAAGGTGACCTTGCCTGAATTGGTTGCAAGAACATCTGTATTGGTTGGTGCGGCAATATCAAGCCCGGAATGTCTGTAGGTTGTCGGGGCACCGTTTACAGTTCGAGTTTCACCGAATTCAGTTGTTATCCTTCCCTTTGTTGGCAATATGAAGGGGTCAGAATAGTACTTGACCGAAGATGAGACCTCACGGGAAGGGTTGAAGTATTTTCTGTACTGGGTGTAGGCTTCCTCATTTCTAGTGCTTGCTTCCACATTTGGGTCCACCGTCAGGTATTGTACCCTGAAATCCCTTGAAACTATTTCAACGTTCTTTGTTATTGTGTCTCCAGTGCTTGAATCAGTCAGCTTAAGGCTGTAGACTCCCGGTGAGGTATGGTAATTGGTTGGGATGTAGCCGTGTATCACTCCACCAGAATCATACCATTTGAACCCAGGGTAAAGGTTTTGTACCAGTGACAATCCGGAAGGACTGCTTGCATGATATACGTTTATCCTTATCATGTCTCCCTGCTGAAGTCTGTCCTTTGAAACTGTTACATTCACCGGAAGGGATTCATTCTCAATTATTCCCTGTCTAAGCAAAAGCCTATAGGTAATGACAGCGGCCTCTGCCCTATTGGCAAATTGGTCCGGGGCAAAGGTTCCATTTGGATAGCCTGATATTAGCTCCAATGCAACAGAGGCGATGGCATTCTTCCTATAATCGGGAGAAACAGAACTGAAGTCGCTTAATCCTGTGCTTGCCTTGTAAAGGGCGGAAGAATCGATTTTGCCACCAGATTGGGTATAGGCGTTGACCACTATACTTGCCATTTCCTCTCTGGATATGTTCCTGTTTAATGCTGTTTCATCCATATTGCCAAATTCATTCGAGCTTATAAGACCGCTTCTGATGGCAGCTTCAATATATGGTTGTCCCCAGAACTCAACACTTTTCCTACCTCGCACATAGGTCCCCTGAGAGTTTACTATAAGTGAAATGAATTCTATTCTTTTTATATTGTCATTGGGCTTGAAGGTTCCATCAGGATATCCTGAGATGGCCTTGTAATCGGAAACCGTCTCCACATAGGATTTTGCCCAGTGGTTGTCCACATCCCTAAAGCTTGCAGCAAAGGAGGGTGAAGAGCCAGCTGCTACTGATGAAACAATAATGCAAAGAGCCAGGATAAGTATGAATACGCGGTTACTATATCTTTGGGACATATTGTGCACTCCTTTCAAGAAACCTATGCTGATATCTACTCGTACATTAACTATATTATATCTCATTTGACTGTGTCATTTCATTACAAGGAAATGACAATAACTATTTTCAGGAAACCATCCTCAAGTGCAGTTGGTTTCAATTATACTCGAAACCCGTGAAGGATTAAAAGGATACAAAGGTTATTTAGTCAGTTAAAGCGGGTATTATTAAATAGAGAAGCTTTAATCAAAGTTTTTCCTAGAAATAGATATCAACATGGAAATGGTCAAGTAATCCTGGTTTTTAAAGCTTTAGGTATCAGCTGCATTGGTTTAGGTGAGAGGAGGAAAGGTTATGAAGAAAACAAGGGTAATCTCCTTATTGTTGGCATTGTTACTTATTATTACAATCACACCAGGATATGGTCAGACAATACTACATGATAAAGAAGCTAGAAGTCTATATGAGCTTAAGCTATTTCAAGGGGTAAGTACATCGGAATTTATTCCTGATCTGGGAAGTATGAGCAACAGGGAGCAGGCAATGACAATTATTGCAAGGGCATTACAGTGGGAGCTTGACATCAATGAGAGAAGTCCTTTTGGCGATGTAAGTGATTGGGCCCAGCCATATGTAGCAAAGGCCTTCAAAATGGGAATAACCAATGGTATAAGTCCTTCTGAATTTGGAGCAAAACGAAATGTGACCCAAAGAGAGCTGGCAACCTGGATGCTGAGGGCATTGGGGCATGATGGGATTGAAGCCTGGGAAAGGACCGCAGAGCTCAGTGGATACATCGGAACAAGGCTGGATGCATCGAGGATGAATGTTCCAATAAACCGTGACGTGCTTGTGGGAATGCTATTTTCCTTCATGAAGGAAGGGAAAGAGGTGTCCGGGAAGGAGACGTTGATACAGCAATACATTGAAAAGCATCCTGAGTATGAGTCCATAGCTAGAAGGCATGGAATGATTCCTTTTGAGGGAGAACAGATTGAAATGACTAGCATCGGCTTGGTTCTTGATCCTCTGGGAGTTGAGGAAAGTAGTATAAACAGGATGGCTTGGGAGGGTATAAAGAGATTCCAGCAGGAGAAGGAGTTTGTAAATACCTACAGCTTCTCGGCAGCTCCATCGGATTCCGATTTGATGTGGCCATTTAATGAGGAACTTGCAAAAGAGAGGGATGTAATTATTGCAGTGGGATTTATTTTTACGGATCCCATAGATCATTTTTCGGATTTGAAGCCAGACAAAAGATTTATTCTTATTGATGCATATATTGAAAAGCCAAATGTAACAAGTGTACTGTTCAAAGAGGAAGAGGGTAGTTTCCTGGCTGGTGTCGCAGCTGGAATGAAGGCTGTTGAATCAGGAGCAGAAAAGGTAGGATTCATCGGGGGAATTGATTTTGAACTGATTCAGAAGTTTGAAGCGGGATATGAGGCTGGAGTGAAGGCTGTAAGTCCATCAATCGAGGTAGTGATTGATTATATTGGAAGCTTTACAGATGAGTCCTTGGCTAAAGAATCAGCAGCTAGAATGTATGATGTTGGAGCAAATGTAATTTACCATGCGGCAGGTCCTGCTGGCATGGGAGTAATCGAAGAGGCAAAGTACAGGACAGAAAGTGGTAAGGCTGTGTGGGTAATAGGTGTGGATGTAGACCAGTATGAGGATGGGTTATATGATGGGGGCGAGTCAGTGGTGCTTACCTCCATGGTCAAGAAATTTGACAATGTAGTGTTCAATTCTTGCGAACATGTAATTGTTGAGGGATTGAACGGAGCCACCTTGTTTTTTGGTATTGACAATGATAGTCTTGGATTGCCTGATGTAAATCCTAATCTGAGTCAGGACACGATCCAAAAGATCGATGGATTCAAGGATAGGATCATTTCCGGAGATATTGAAGTGCCATTGGAGCCAACAAGACTAAGGTAGGCCACAAGTTAAGTGGAGTGAAAAGATACCAGGAGGACATTCCCACCTGGTATCTTTTATTTATCAGGATAGTGGGTAGAAGTATTACATCAAGGCAGGTACAAGGAGGATTGAAATGAAGGAAGAAAGAGTTACATCAGCTGACCAAAAATACGAGATTATGGAAAAGCTCAAAGTTAGATTTGACGAAAACATGATTAGGCACAAAGATATGAAGTGGTCTGATGTTGAAGCAAGACTCAAGGAACACCAGGAAAAGCTCTGGTCCCTTTATGAAATGGAGAGGACCGGTGGAGAGCCTGATGTTGTTGCCTATGATGAAGGGAAGGACGAGTTTATTTTCTTTGACTGTGCTGTGGAAAGTCCCAAGGGTAGAAGAAGCTTATGCTACGACAATGAAGCCTTGAAATCAAGGAAAAAAAACAAACCAAAGGACAGTGCACTTAATCTGGCAGCTCAGATGGGAATTGAACTGCTGACGGAGGAAGAATATCTAAAGCTTCAGGAGCTGGGAGCTTTCGACACAAAAACCTCCAGTTGGATAAAAACGCCTGAAAGAATAAGAAATCTTGGAGGGGCTCTATACTGTGACCGAAGGTATGACACGGTATTTGTATATCACAACGGAGCGGAATCATACTACGCTTCCAGGGGATTCAGGGGTTCTCTAAGGGTATAGCGAATAAGTCTAAACCATACATTGGTAGATGGAAGGTGGAAACAAATGATAGAGGAAGACCTAGTTGCCCCATGTGGAATGAATTGCAGCTTGTGTATTTCATACCAGTTCGGCAAGAATGACCTGAACAAGAAAGGCTTTCATCGAACCTATTGTCCTGGATGCATACCAAGAGGCAAGAACTGCACCTATATGAAAAGCACTTGCGACAAGCTTGGAAAAGGAAAGGTTAGATTCTGCTTTGAATGCGATGATTTTCCTTGCAAGCGACTAAAGATTCTGGATAAGCGATATCGCACCAAGTACCACATGAGCATGATAGAAAACCTGAACTATATTAAGGAGAATGGCTTGGAGGCTTTTCTCAGGGAAGAGGAACTGAAGTGGAGGTGCTCACAATGTGGTGGCACAGTCTGCTGTCATAACGGCCTATGCTTGAACTGTAATATTAATACCTTGATCAGGAATAAGAAATATAGATGGAATGAGGAGAAAACAAAATGAATACAAAAATGGATGAACCACAAGACATTGATGAGTATATAGAACAATTTCCGGATGATGTGCAGGAAATACTGAAAAAAATAAGAAGGATCATCCGTGATGCAGCTCCGGATGCGACAGAAAAAATCAGCTATAAGATGCCAACATTCTATCTGAATGGGAACCTGGTACATTTTGCAGCATTCAAGAGCCACATAGGGTTCTATCCTACACCCAGTGGCATTTCATCTTTTGAGAATGAGCTGGCTCCATATAAGAGAGCCAAGGGGTCTGTCCGGTTTCCACTGGATAAACCAATTCCATACAATCTTATAGACAGGATTGTAAGGTTTAGAGTAGAGGAAAACTTGAAGAAGTTATAGCTGTGGGCGGTGTGCCTTATCTAGAACGATCAGAAAGTCAACATAACAGGAGAACTCCGCAGAAGCAAATCACAGATAGCATACTGTGGATTTGGTTGTTTTATACGGAGGCAAGGAGGAGTGGACAATGAAAAGCAAATGGATTATTTTAAGCGTAGTACTGGTCTTCCTGCTTGTATTTTGGCAAATGGGAGGCATAGACTATCTGTTAGCCCGTACAGTCTTTGCACCTGACCATGATTCAGAAATTATTGGAGAGGAAACTGATGAAGAGGATGAGAGTCAGGAAGAGCCAAATAATGATGAGAGTCAGGAAGAGGTTCCTGAGGAGGAAGAAGTTATTTACTCTGCTGAGGAACTGACCTATGAGATAGAAGTGATTGGAGGGGGATTGGAGATACCATGGGAGATTTTACCACTAAATGATGGGAGGTTTCTTGTAACCGAACGGCCAGGAAGAGTCCTGATGCTGGATAATGGAGAGATTTTTTCTATTAAGGGTGTTGAGCATATTGGTGAAGGTGGTCTGTTAGGCATGGAACAAAGCCCTGAATTTGATGAAAACGGTTATATATTCCTGTATTATACCTACAGGGATGGCAATCAAATACTCAACAGGGTTTCAAGGTTTACCTTCGAGGAGGACACACTGGTTGATGAAAGATATATTCTGGATAGGATCCCAGGATCAAGATTCCACAACGGTGGAAGGATCAAGTTTGGCCCTGATGAAAAGCTATATGTCACCACAGGTGATGCACAGGTTCCAAGCCTGTCACAGGATGTAGACTCTCTGGCGGGAAAGATTCTTAGGCTTAACCCAGACGGAAGCATCCCCCAAGACAACCCATTTGAGGGAAACCCAGTATATGCCTATGGGCTTAGAAATCCTCAAGGGCTTGCTTGGCATCCAGTTACTGGGGATCTGTTTGCAAGCGACCACGGACCAACAAGTCAAGATGAGGTAAACAGAATAATCCCTGGTGGAAATTACGGATGGCCAGTTGTGACATGTGCTGATGGTGAATCTCAGTATGAGGATCCAATAGCTTGCTACTCAGATTTCACCATGGCCCCATCCGGAATAGGATTTCTTCCATGGGATAACCTGGCGGAGCCACCTCTATATGTGGGTGGTTTAAGGGGAAACATGGTCATCAGAATTGACCTGGACGCTGAAGGGAACCCTGTCCGTCAAGACCAGCTGTTCAGTGAGTACGGTCGGATAAGGACAGTGGTCTATCATGAAGGCTCCCTTTTTATTGCCACAAACAATAGGGATGGAAGAGGAGTGGTCAGGGATAATGATGATAAGATCCTAAAGATTACACCTATCCTAGCATCGAATTAGGGAAGGTAAATGCTTGAGTTTAAGGTATTGTACGGACAAATCTTGGGACCTGTTTTCATGTGTCGCTTCATCCACCTATGTTTACCAGCTTCTTGTTCCGGGCATGTATATAATATAGGAGCTTACCCAGAACATCCCATCAGCCAGCAAGAATATGTAATCTGGAACCTATGATTAAACAAGCGAACGTTAATTGTTTATTAACGGGGGGAGGAAGCAATGAAAGATCAAATAGGAAAAGATAGTGGAGACAAAGTAAACAGTCGCATTGAAAGGGAAACAGTCTATAGAGATAAAGAAACAAGCCCATATAGCAGAGAAGGTAGAAATAGAAAAGGTACAGAGGATGGAAAAGTATTGGTGGGAGTTTTCGAAAAGGTTGACGAAGCCTTGAATGTTATTAAGCGGTTAAGGGAGGCAGGCTACAAGGAATCTGAAATAACTGTGGTAGTTAAGAATGAAGAAAAACAGGAAGAAATTGATCATAAGACAGATGTGGATGTAGAATCCTCAGGATATGCAGAAAAAATGTCAGGAGGAGCTGCCATTGGTGGAGCTCTGGGAGGATTATATGCGGCACTTCCTGCACTTGGGCTGGTAACAATACCAGGAGTTGGTCCAATTTTGGCAGCAGGGCCCATTGCAGTAATACTTGGAGGTGTAGTTGCAGGTAGTGTAGCTGGTGGGTTGATAGGAGCACTGGTTGAATTGGGAGTGGATGAGGAAGAAGCTAAGAATTACGAATATTTGGTTGATCAGGGTAAGATAATAATTCTGGTCGAAAACAAAGAAAACCTTCGTGATGATGTGTATATGGCATATAGACAGAACAATACACTAGTTGGCGGAAGAAAATGGTAGGAAATCAAATGAAGAATGATAATCCCCCTATGCTGTAGGCATAGGGGGATTTAATTTATATTGACAACTAGAGACCTTGTAAGTCATACTATTTCCATTGTTCAAGAATTCAAGTGTATGTGATAGAATCATATAGAGGATTTGTAAACAGCATTAATATTAATTATCAGGCTTGGAAGACCAGTAAATACAATCAAGACGAATAACTAAGTGAGTGATTTTATGTGTACAGGCATTTTCTATAGATTTGGAATTCAGGACTAAAAATTAAACGGGGAGTAAAAGATGAGGGCATATCTGGGAATTAAATATCATAAGGATTACAGAAACAGAAAAATATTTGAAAAGATTTCAATGATTCTTGAGGAAAATCAATATGAAACATGCTGTATTGTAAAGGATTGTGACTCGGGAAAAGAATTTTGTTCCAGTCCCACTGACTTAATGAAGGAGACATTTAAGAGGATTGATTCCTGTGATCTTGTTGTTATTGAATTTAGCGAAAAGGGAGTTGGCTTGGGAATTGAGGCAGGTTACGCGTTCGCCATGGGAATCCCCGTGATAACAATAGCCAGGATGGGATCTGAAATATCAGAGACTCTGGAAGGGATATCAAAAAGAATTATTTTCTATGACTCCTTGGATGATCTGGGAGATGTTAAATTCTAGATAATCCTTTTATTTAGTTTTTTGATTGTTATAATAGATAAATGGGAATCGATGTATCCTTTCTAACATGATTGGATTTGATTTGAGTAGGAAATTATCATTGGCGGGTGATGTTTTGATAAGATTGGAAAAAGTTTCAAAGGAATTTTTCATAGGCGGTGAAAAAACCAGAGTAATTGATGGAATTGATCTGCATGTGGATAGGAAGGAAATATTTGGACTTGTTGGAGAAACCGGAAGTGGTAAGTCCACCATACTTAGGATGATGAATGGGTATATCGAGCCAGATGAAGGAAGCATATACCTTATGGGTATGGTTCTGGACAGTGATTCCAGGTATGAGCTGGTGAAGGAGACATCAATGATTTTTCAGGGCTTCAATCTTCTGGGCAATCTAAATGTTATAGAAAATGTACTCCTGCCAACTAAGCTCAGAAAGGGTGTCAGGAAGGAAAATGTTGAGAGGGCAAGGGAATTGCTGTCGTTTGTTGGACTTTCTGAGTTTGAGAAATCCAATATACGCAATCTGTCTGGAGGACAGAAACAAAGGGTTGCAATAGCAAGGACGCTGATTACAAAACCAAGAATTATTTTCTGTGATGAACCAACCTCAGCCCTGGATGAGAATATGAGCTATGAGGTTCTAAAGCTACTCAAGGATATAAATGAGAGGTTTGAAACCACCCTTGTAATAGTCTCCCATGACATTGGAGTTATAAAATCTGTATGCAGCCGTGTTGCCATAATTGAAAATGGAAAGATATCAGACCTTATCTCTTTGACTCCTAAGGGAGTTGCTCCCGTTTCCTACAAGGAGGCATTCTTAAGTGATTGAAAGATATATTGAAACATTCAACAAATTTAGAGACCCGTTATTCAAGGCGCTTATTGAAACTGCGGACATGATGCTGTTTTCTATGGCTGCAGCACTAATTCTAGGTCTTTTATTGGGATTTGTCCTGTTTATAACCGGAGCGGGTGGGATATACAAGAATAGGTCGATTTACTTTATGACTTCAGGATTCATAAATATTACAAGGTCCATCCCTTTTATCCTGTTCATAATAGTCATGATACCGGTTAACAGGATGATTCTGGGGACTGGATTTGGAGTGGATGCCTCAAAGATCCCCTTGAGCCTCATAGGTATATCGCTCTTTGCACGGTTCACAGAGCAGGACCTGCTGGATGTCAACAAAAATATACATGAAACATCATATGCACTGGGTGCCAGCACCCTGCAGTACTTCTCACATTTTCTGCTGCAGGAGGCTAGGTCTGGCCTGATATTAAGCTTTACATCAACAACTGTTAGCCTCCTGTCCTACTCAACTGTAATGGGGATCATCGGCGGGGGTGGACTAGGATATCTTGCAATAAGTGAGGGTTATTACAATTTCAACTACGAGCTGATGTGGATTATCATCCTTTTGATGATTTTGATAGTCCATGGGCTACAAACAGCTGGCAACACCATAGCTGAAAAATTTGACAAAAGATAATGGAGATGATGACTATGAAAAAAATTATATTGGTTATAATGGTGGTTGTTCTAGGTGCTTCCATAATTGGTTGTGGGGCCAATGAACCTGAAGAGAGCAAGGAGATTAACGTTGGGGTTGCATTTTATCCCATGAAGGACATTCTGCTGTTAATTGAGAATGATCTTGAAGAGGAAGGCTACGACCTTGTTATACATGAGTTTTCGGACTATCAGGTACCCAACAACCTCCTCCAAAACGGGGAATTGGATGCAAATATGATACAGCACGACTATTTTCTTCAGATGTACAATGAGTCCAATGGTGCTGAACTTGTGACTGTCCAACCAATCTACCATGCAACATTTGCTCTTTATTCAAAGGAGTATGAGATTATTGAGGACATACCTGATGGATCAATTGTAACAATGGCCGATGATGCCACAAACTTCAGCAGATCTCTCTATCTCCTTGGACAGGCGGGACTTTTGACCTTCAATGATGACAAGACAACCGGTTTGACTATTGAAGACATCGCCACTAATCCAAAGAACCTTAAATTCGAGGATAAAGTGCCATTGACCAGTCTGGCCCAGAGATACTCCGAGACCGGTCTTGCGGTGATGTACCCAACCTATGCCAGGAGCCTGGAGCTGGTTGGTGATGAGCAAAGACTCTATGTTGAACAGCAGGATTCAGTCACAGAGGGATACGCCATATCCCTGGCAGCAAGAGACGACAACAGGGATAGCGAAAAAATACAAGCATTGATCAAGCATGTCACAAATGATAAGGTCAGACAGCTTTTGATTGATGAATACAGCTGGGCAAGCAAGCCTGCTTTTTAGTACAATTGAATTAACACCGAAGGTCGACATTGGACAATAACCCTTGTCGACCTTTGTATTTTGATTTAGGGGCAAGTTGTTTTAGAGAAAAAGCGGGTATTTATTATATAAGACACCTTGAAGAAGAAATGTCCTTTTAGCAGAGTTAATATCCTAGAAATCAGTAGAATTGCAGAAAGGGGACTTTATCCGTGAAAACAAGCTTTTTTCCTAAAACATCAATGGGAAAGACGGCGGGATATCTGTTTTTGATTTTTGTTTTGATGATTTTTACAGGAAGATTCATCTCGGACATGACAAACAATACAATAGAATACCCAAACCCAATTAACAGCCCGATTTTTGGAACCTTCATATACCTTACATTTCTGACTGCTGCAGTTTCATTTTTAACTGGATTGAAGGCTATTCTAAGAAAAAAGGAAAAATCTCTTATAACTTACTTGATAATAATAATTTGTGGATATTTTGCAATAGGAGGCCTGACCCTTTTTATCGTTGGAATGTTTCAAAGCTTTCTATAGCAAAGGGCTATTGGAAAACTTATAGAACTACAAAACACCATCTTCTTTGATAGTGCTTTTCTTTATTAGGAATAGGGAAGTTCTACTTTTTTGTATCGTTCTTGTATTAAGAAATCTCCGTATAGGAGTATCATAAAAAGCTTCCTTAATGCATCTTTACAAATGCAATTGATGTAAAATGTTCCATGTGAATTTCTGAAGAATCAATTCAGGTTACATTGACCTTAGCTTCTGTTTCAAGCATTTCCCTTAAATGTTTGGGGTGCATTTGCTATAATAAAGCAAAGGACGAATCTAACTTTATCATGACACCATTACGAAAGAGGGATCATATGTGTACTGGAATAAAGATTGACTATAATGATGGCTGTGTGCTTGGAAGGACCATGGATTATGAATCACCCATGAACTACAATGGATTGTACTTGCCGAGGAACTACAACTATGCCAAGGACTTGATGGGACGACAATTACATTCGAGATACAGGATGCTGGGGGTTTGCTTTCATAATAGAGATCCCCTGAAAGATGGAGTAAATGAACATGGCCTGGTTGGAATCACAAATGATTTCGCTGGCTTCAACCTGTATGCTCAGAAGGTGGATACCAGTAAAATAAACCTATCAAGCCTGGATTACTTCAACTATGCCCTTGCTAATTACAAATCAGTTCGGGAGTTGGTGGATGATTTGCCCAACATTCATATATCGACACGCAATCACAAGGGTGAAAAGGCCATATCCCCGGATTTTCATTTCATGTTCTCTGACTCCACAAAAAGGTGTATCGTAGTTGAACCAAAGTCTGGGGATCTGATATGCTACGAGAATCCCTATGATGTCATGACAAACTCTCCTGGTTTTGGATCCCATGTTAGAAGACTCAACAAGCATATTGATATGGAAAAGCTTGAGGAGTTCAATGCATCCAAGGATTTGCCAGGTGGATATGATCCTGTGTCAAGATTCATTAAGGCCTTCTACATGATAAGGATGAGCAAGAAGGCATCGGGCTACCACGAGGCTCTATCATACTTCCATAGCATAATGAATGCAATGACCTTGCCGGATGGTTTTATCAGGAACAAGAAATATGATTACACAACCTATACAAGGTATATCTGCTCCTATGATACCAAGGGTATGGAAATGACACTTAAGTCCGATACAAATCCAATGGTTTACAGACTGGGCTTTGAGGATCTTGTTGATATGGAGAGTAGACAGGCATTTTTCGTTGACATGGAGTTCAGAACTCATAACTTGATTGGAAGTAAATGATAAGCCCATATCCGGGCTAAAGGGGCTAAGCTATTGGAGGGTTGGGTATGGATAAAATCAAGTCATTTGATCCGATTGTAGATATTAATTCAAAAATATTGATTCTAGGTTCCATGCCAGGGAATATGTCCCTGGAAAAGGGAGAATATTATGCTCATCCTCGAAACCACTTCTGGAGAATAATCTTTGATCTTTTCAACGAGCCCTATCAGGATGATTATGCTGGAAAGCTGGAGTTTCTACTTGTTCATGGAATTGCAGTTTGGGATGTGATTGCTGAGTGCAGGAGAGAGGGCAGCTTGGATGCTCGAATATCTGATGAAAAGCCAAATGAAATTGTGGAGCTGTTGAAGAGCTTCTCAGGAATAGAAGTTATTATGTTCAACGGATTGAAGGCGTATCAAAGCTACAAGAAGATGGTCGGATTTGATAAAAAACCTGATGTGACATATATCAGGCTACCTTCAACCAGCCCAATTCCAACCAGAAGAATTAGAAACTATGAAGATAAGCTAGCGGAATGGAAGATCATATATGCCTATGTTTCTGAGAAGGATTAAACAGGAGCTCATGACAGGAGTATCCAAACTGGTTGGGAGCTGACACATTCCATATGCTCTTTACCCCATGCCTTAAAATAACCTCGGAGACAGAGCTGCTTCAAGTACATGTGGAAAAAATACTCTGGATAGGGTGACTGTTTTGTATGAACAAGTGGTTATTAATAGGTTGTGAGAATTCCCAAACGGTTTTGTTGTGGAAAAGCATAAAACATTCTGATGCAATAAAGCACGACAGAAAGGAAGGTGAGAATCATGAGGGCCAAACAGATGCATCTTGAAATCATAGAAGGAACTGATAAGAAATTCGCCATAATAATATCAGATGAGTCGAGACAGGTTGTTGTGACTTATGATACCTCTAGCAAGGAGCTTCAAATACCATTGATTAATGAACTGGCAGAGTTCATAAGAAGGAATGAAAGTCAATTTAGGGGGATTTTACATAATAAGAAGAGTGAAAGCTATTATGTGGGATTCAGACTGGACTTTTCAATAATTGATGGTAAGGATATATCAAAATTCAAGGATAGGAACAATATAATCATCAGGGAAAAAGGCAAGGTATTAGTGGAATCTGCCGTGGGCAAGAACAGGCTGCCGGAGGTTTACACTGATGCAAGCTATGATGAGAGGGTAGAAAAGGGTGCATTCTGTGTGTTGAGGAAGGAACTTGATGGTTCATATGAAGCCAGGGAATTTGTATGCGAGTGTCAGGATTCCAATTCAGCAGAGCTTGAAGCAGTCATCAGGGCACTTGAGATTTATGAGGATGACTTGAGAATTATTACCGATTCACAATATGTCAGAAAAGGAATCACGGAATGGATCATCCATTGGAAGCTTAACGATTGGCATACAGCAAATGGAACAAAGGCCAAAAATATAGATATGTGGAAAAGACTTGATAGGCTTTGTGAAAACCGCAGGGTGGAATTCGGATATGTAAAGGCACACAATAATCATTTCGAAAATGAGTATTGTGACCTTATGGCAAGAATAAAAAGAGAAGAAGGATAAACCAAATCCTTACATGGACTTGATCAGGACTTCCAACTGCTCTGACATTACTTTTGCATCTTCGAAATTCTTTTCTTTTAAAGCCAGTTCAATCTTTCTTTCAATGGATTTTTTCTTTTGTTCAATTTCCAAATAGTCCTTGTCAAAATGCTTATCATATATCATTTTTCTGAATTTCCGGATGCTCATCCTTCTGATAGCCCTGTCCTCAATTATCAATACATAATCCATGCAGTTAACGATTGTGTGGTAGTCGTGGGAAATCATTAGAATTGAACCTTTATAGTCTTCAATTGCATATTCCAAAGCAACCTGAGAGTAGGTATCCAAGTGGCTGGTAGGCTCATCCAGAAGCAACAGATTGGCATCGCTCACAGAAGCTTTTGCCAGCTGAAGCATATTCTTTTCTCCTCCGGACAGAGCATCAATCTTTTGGTCAATGGCCTCTTCATCGAACCCATACCTTGAAACAAGCATGCGTATTTCATCATAGGACTTCAAGCCTGCATGAAACAACTCATCTGCGATGCTGTTTGATCCATCCAGCATTTCTCCCTGAAGCTGGGACAAATATGACACTTTTATACCGTCGCCAATTTCAATGGACTCCTTGCTGTTTTCATATATATCCTTCAGCAAGGTTGTCTTTCCCGTGCCATTTGCTCCAATAAGTGCCACCTTGTCCGTTGAGCCAATCTCAAAGCTTATATTTTCCAGAAGCACATCATCAAAGGCAACACTGTAATCCTTAACCCTAAGGGCAACAATATCCTCCAATGGAGTATCCGAATTGAAATTCATGTCCGGTTGTCTTATTGCCAAAAAAGGTGCCTTTACCCTTCGTGCCTTTAATCTCTCCTGGATCTTGACCCTTGCATTAACAGATCTACCCTTTGAGGCTTCTGCATTCTGGTTTGCCAAGAATCTTAGCTTTTCAATTAGGAGGTCATTTCTCTCAATCTCTTCGTCATCCATTATAGCCAGCTCCTGCATTTCTATCTTAGCTTGAAGCATTTCCAGGTTGTAGTCTATATATCTACCATTGAATTCCTGAATGTCCATGTTTTCTAGATGTAGGATCTTGTTGAAGCAATGGCTTAGGAGATATCTATTGTGGGTTACGACCAGAAGAATACCTTTGTGTGAATTTATAAGGTCCTTTAGGGAGTTGAGATTTCTATAATCAAGAAACACATCAGGTTCATCCATTATAAGTATATCAGGCTTGACCAGCATTTCCTTTATCACCTGTACAAGTTTGAATTCACCTCCGCTAAGCTCAGATATCAGCTTATCCTTAAGATCCATAAGTCCGGCAAGGTTTAACTTTCTGTCTATCATACTTTCAAAATCATCCCCGCCGATTGCATGGTAGGTATCCAGGGTGTTTTGGTACTCTTCCAACAGAGAATCAACTTCTGAGGCAGTTTCCATCCTAAGGCAAATGGCCTGGATTTCATTCTGCAAGCTTATAAACTCCCTGCCAATATACTCAAAAACCCTAGTGTCCTCTGCTCCGTCCAGTCTTGGGAACTGACTTACATAGCCGATCCGACAGCCCGGCTCAATTTCTATTGTGCCATTATACATGTATTCTTCAGGATCCATAATAATATCTATCAAGGTACTCTTTCCGATACCACTTGATCCAATAAATGCGCAGTGCTGACCATCACTCAATTCAAACGAGATCTTCTTATACAGGTCCTTCTGTGGGAATGAATAGGACATTTCATTAATTTTCAACATATTTCAACCTCTTCTTATCAAATTTAAAGAAGCCTGCTTAACAAGCTCCTCCGTGTTAGCTCTTTTCCTTTGAAGCTGGAAACCATAACTAGCTTCAACTAGTTTGTTTACCGACGTAGCATATCATTTTTTCAGGTCAATATCAATCATTTATAATAACTGGAAAGAATTAACTTCCAAATATTTTACCTAAATTTCATACTAACCTAACAATAATATGTCAGAATAGATATATATTGGTATTAAAGTGTAGAGAGCTCATGATAGGGAGGAATTTTAGTGGACAATAGAATAAGGGTATTGTTTGTATGCGTACAGAATTCATTTAGAAGTCAGATAGCTGAAGCAATAATGAACAAAAAATACGGGGATCGTTTTTTTGCTGAAAGCGCTGGTCTAAATCAGGGAGAAATTCACCCTCTCACCATAAGAATAATGGAGGATTACGGACTGGATATTTCAGGGAACAATGTGGATAGTGTTTTTGATTTTTACAAGGAAGGAAGAGTATACAGTTATGTTATAACCGTATGTAGTAGGGACAATGAAAAACAGTGTCCAGTATTCCCGGGTATAAGAAGACGCTTCAATTGGGATTTGGAAAATCCAGAGGATTATACAGGTAGTGAGGAAGAGAATTTTCATAAGGCAATAAAGCTAAGAGATGAGATCGAAAGAAGAATAGATGAGTTGGTAAGCATAATGTAATTTTGTAATGGGGGCGTTTCATTGGCTAGAACCGCCCCCCAGGTTATTTGAAGCCATGTAATCCATAAGGGTAATCTGGAAGCTGAGTATCTTAGCATTAGTTGGAATAGGTTTCAAGTTACGGAAATCATATTGTAAAGCTTTAAGAGTCTGATGTCCTCCTTGGAGACCTTCAGCTGCCTTGCAAGAGCATCATCCTCCTTGAGAATTTTCTTTGAGAAGAGCATCTTTACAGCTATAGGCATCATGGGTCTTGAGGAGATCCCAAAGAAAAGCCCCCATTTTGTATCAGAATCAAGGAAGGATGCTAGGATGCTTATGGTCACCTGCTCCATGGGCGTATCCTGATTTTTCATATAGATATTGGTAAGGGCGTCATAGTGTTCTATGTAACCCCAGTAGGTGTTCTCGCAGTTCTGATAGTTTTTGAAATCCTTGAAGTTCATATACATCATTATTTTGTACCTTGAGTCACCAGCCTCAGAAAGCACGTCAAATACGCACCTTGAGATCTGGTTGGACCTTCCGTCGAATATGTATGAATAGAATTGTGAAACTCCGCTAAAGAACGCTGGATTGCTGCCCTTGGTGGCCAAGACTGTCCTCTCGGGACTTGTGTATAGAAGCTGCTCAACATGTACCTGAAGAGCAGCTGCAATGTCGTATAGTGTTTCAATATCGACTGTTATTTCACCCTTTTCATATTTTGATATTGTCGCCTTGCTTTTGGAAATCATCTCTGCCAGATCCTGGAGAGTCATTTTTCTTGACTTGCGAAGGCTCCTTATCCTTTTACCTATCTCAGTACTTATCTCTGACATCCACTACACCTCCCGGAGTCTATTTAAAATAGAAATTCATATTAATTTTACAGAAATTAATTAGGATTGAACTAATTATATACCATATGAGTCCATATTTCTACTTATAGTAGAAATATGGGAAAATAATTCCACTCTAAAGAAACTGTGCTATTTTGACCAAGTGAGATTTTGGGAGTAGAATTGTTATAAGACCAAGAATGAACGGATGAATGAGAGGGTGATCAAGTGTATAATTTTAATGAGATTATCGACAGAAGAAACACCAATGCCATGAATACTGACGGCTTCAGGGAATACATTTTCCATGCAGACAAGACCATGACATTCCCTTACAAGGACGAGGAGTTCGTTCGAATGTGGGTTGCTGACATGGAGTTTGCAACACCAGATGTTATAATAGAGGGAATCAAGGAAAGATTGGACAAGAGGATCTTTGGCTACACACGAATACTTTCCGATGACTATTACAATGCTTTTGTTGACTGGTGCAGAAGGAGGTATGGCTGGAGTTTTGAGAGAGAACACCTTGTAATGTCCAACGGAATAATTCCTGCACTGTTCGAGCTTGTGGACTACATATGCGAACTAGACGAAAAGGTTATATTTTTGACACCATCCTATGCATACTTCAAGTATGCCGCAGACTTCCACAATAGGGAGAGTGTGTGTACAGACCTTGTTGAGGAGGAAGGAGACTTTTATGTTGATTTCGAAAATCTGGAGGCAAAGGCCTCTGATGAAAAGACGAAGCTTTTCATTCTTTGCAATCCCCACAACCCTACAGGCAGGGTTTGGACAGAGGAGGAGCTTAGGAGGATGGGAGAGATCTGTATAGAGAATGACCTATGGATAATATCCGATGAAATACATTGCGACCTTTTGAGAAGTGGAGAGAAGCATATCCCTCTAGCTAAGGTGTTCCCAGATTACGACAAGCTCATTACCTGCATGGCACCAAGCAAGACCTTTAACATGGCTGGATTGATGATATCTAACATCATAATTCCAAATGATGACCTTAGGAGCATATGGCTGTCAAGACATTACAATTTTGATAATCCACTGAGTGTAGCCGGTGCACAGGCTGCCTACGAAAAAGGGGAGCCCTGGCTTGAGGAGCTGACAGAGTACCTGGACGAGAACTTCAGATTCACCAAGGGATACCTGTCTGCCAATCTGCCTAAGGCTGTATTCAATATTCCACAGGCAACTTACCTTGCTTGGGTGGATGTTGGGGAGTACTTTAGCAAGGATGAGGATCTGCCCATGTTCTTTGCATATGAGGCTGGGGTACTGCTTGAAGGTGGAAGTATGTTTGTTCAGAACTCAGATGGCTACATCAGGTTAAACCTGGCATGCCCCAAAGTAGTTCTAGAGGAAGGCCTGAAAAGGATCTGCGAGGCAGTAAACAACAAATAGATTGCTAGAACACATCTTAATGAGACCGATTGTAACGCCAGACCTAGTTCTGGCGTTTTTGATTGACTTAAGAGATTAATTGGTTTATACTATGTACAAGACAACTATATACATAATGCATATAGTGTTAGCCGGAGGTGGTCAGGTGGAAAAAAATCAAGACTTGTTCTGTAGTGGAAAGAGCCATAAGATGGAGAGATTCCTGGAAGTATGTTTGCTGCTGCTGTTGTATGATGAGGCTGGGTATGGCTATGGACTTATTGAGCAGCTGGAGTATTTTGGCTTCTCTCAGGAGGACCTCAATGTAAGTACACTCTATAGAACCCTTAGGAAAATGGAAAAGGAGAACCTGGTTTTATCATCGTGGGAAGAGGGAGGTCCAGGGCCAAAGAGGAGAGTGTACGAAATAACAGATGAAGGAAGAGAGAACCTGGACCAGTGGATCAGGATCCTGGAGATCAGAAAAGCAAGAATTGAAAGGTTAATTGGAAGATATGAAGAAAAGAAACAGAAGTGAAGGGTGGGAGAAAAATGCAAATATTTGATTTGATGAATCTGGAAGCTGAGGGATATGAGAACAGGAAGGTAAATGTTTTTTACCAGAATGAATCATTCAAGACCCGGGTGATAGTGCTTGAGGCTGGAGGTAAAATTCCAGAATGCCAGATGGATACCTATGTGATGTTCTATGTGGTCAAAGGAGAAGTGACTTTAAGTAAAAACCAGGAAACATCAATACTGAAGGAAAACCAGGTGTTTATTACCGAACCGGCATTGCTTTCAATGGAATCTGCCGAGGGAGCTAGACTTATGGGGATACAGATAAAGGCAGGAAATTAGGAAGGTGATATTATGGGAACGTTTGTAACTATCTACAGTCTATTGGGCATAAGCTTGGTTTTATCCCTTGTTAAAAGCAGGGAAAAAACAAAGAAGGCATTTAAGGTTGCTGGTAAAGCATTGCTTAAGTCGGCACCGAGCCTCTTGGCGGTATTGGGAATTGTTGGGTTAACCTTAGGTGTACTAACTCCAGATACAATTTCGAATCTGGTAGGAGCTGAGGCTGGCTTTATGGCAACTATTGCAGCTGCAGTGATAGGTGCTGTTACCTTGATTCCTTCACTGGTGGCATTCCCTTTGGCTGGTTCATTACTGAGATCAGGTGCAACTGTTATGACGATTTCAGCATTTATAACCACCCTTGTTATGGTTGGAGTTGTGACTGCACCCATGGAAATAAAAACACTGGGGAAAAAATTCACAGTCCTTCGAAACGGATTGGGGTTTTTGGTTGCACTTATCATAGCGGGTATAATGGGGTTGATATTATGATGGAGATGATTAAGAAGTTCAGACTGCCAATTCTGATTGGATTCATATATGTAGTATTGGCTTTGTTTGTTCCTATCGCAGCTTCACGCTCCACTAAGGTGTTGTGGGATTATTTCAAAGAAATGGCAATGATTATGCCTCCTGTATTTTTACTGATGGGGCTCATGGAGGTGTGGGTACCAAAAAACGAGATACAAAAGTGGCTTGGAAGCGGTGCAGGGATCCGAGGTGGTGTGATATCCTTTGTACTGGGCACTTTGCCTACAGGACCTTTGTATGTTGCATTTCCAATGACTGCAGCACTATTGAGAAAAGGAGCCAGTATAACAAACATGATATTGTTTTTAGGGTCTTGGGCAGCTCTTAAGATTCCTCAGTTGATGATTGAGATTAAATTTCTGGGGATTCCCTTTACGGCATTAAGGTTTGTCTTAACCCTGGCTGGATTGATTGCAATGGGTTTTATCATGGAGACGGCTTTGGGACACAGGTCAGTGGATAAATGGCTTCCACCAGAAGATGAGGAAGCTGGGAATGGCATGAAAGGTAAAATGAAGATATGATTGTAAAGAGCCTTAAGGAACGGAGGCTATTATGAGTGATATTTTCAGTATGAAGGATACTTTTATGACCCCTTTGATTAAGCTTGTCATAAGGCACCCAAACATAATGGAATCCAACTAAAGAAAAATCTGGAGACAAAGATAATGTCTCCAGATTTTTTTTAGTCAACTACAAATGAAACCTTTACATTGACTCTGTACCTTACTATCTTGCCATCCTCGACAATGGCCTGGAAGTCCTTAACATAAACCGATGTAACATTTTTTACTGTCTTTGACACTTCCTCAACTGCCTTTTGTGCGGCAGCCTCCCAACCTTCAGGTGATTCCGCAAGAATTTCAACAACTTTTACTACTGACATTTTCCAATTCCTCCTTTTAAGAGTTCACGATTAAACTACTCTTTATATTCCTTCTACCCAATTAGCTCTAAAAAGCATCAGAGCGTATACTTTGTTTTTAGTAGCAAACATCAGGGACGGTTCTTTTTGTTTGACTTGCCTCTCAAAAATGATAAAATGTAGAGGAGGTGATTGGTTTGCCAAGGCATGCAAGAATTGAAAGCGAAACGAAGCATTATCATGTAATGTCAAGAGGGATCAACAAGGACAAGATTTTTTCTGGTGAGAGTGATAAGAAAAAGTTAATGGAATTGTTAAGGTCAAAGCTGGAGGATGTGGATATTACGTGTGTTGGATATTGTATCATGGATAATCATCTACATCTTGCTCTAGTAGGGGAGATAGAGGAACTGAGAAGCTTTATGAAAAAAGTCAATATTTCCTATGCAATGTATTACAATCGAAAGCATAATCGTATAGGACCAGTGTTTCAGGATAGGTTTAAAAGTGAGAACATCTTTAATGAAAGTCACCTAATGGGTGTAATTAGATATATTCACAATAATCCAGTCAACGCTGGCATGGTTAAGACCCCAGAGGAATATAAATGGAGTAGCATGAACGAATATATAACCAAGGAATTATTCTTAATTGGGGTTGAAACCAAAGAAAATGTTTTAGGTGGATTCAATTCCAAGGATGGATTTATGGAGTTCCACAAGCAAAATGATGATAGAGAGTATTTAGAGACAAAAGAAGAGGAAAGAAAGCATCAAGACAAAAAAATCAGGAAGATAATTGAATCATACTTTAAAGATAAGGGTATGGTTGAAGAGAATCAGATTAAAGACTTGGATAGCTTGATTGTACTTTTGATAGAAAGAGGCTTATCCTATAGAAAAGTGGCAAAACTTACAAATACAAGCGTTCATAGGGTGTATATTGCAAACAAAAAGAACCGTCCCTAGTGTTTGAAAGGAGAGATGACGTGATAAGCTTAGTGACTGACAGCTCAGCTGATTTACCAAAGGAGATAATTGAAAGATATGATATTTCCGTTGTCCCATTAAATGTTTTAATTAATGGGAAAGAATATGTTGAAGGTGTTGACATCTCGGCAGAAGAGTTTTGTGAAATGATGATCAATTCGGAGGAACTACCAAAGACATCGCAACCCTCGCCAGAGGTTTTTAAGAAGCATTTTGAAAACCTATCCAAGGAAGGTCCAGTACTCTGTTTGACAATTTCCTCCCAATTAAGTGGTACATATCAATCAGCATGCTTGGCAAGCGACATGGCGGATGCAGACGTGACAGTTTTTGATACATTGGCAGGCTCAATGGGTCATGGCCTACAGCTTATGGAAGCAGGAAGATTGATTGAAGAAGGACTTTCCATGGAGGAAGTGGTTGAAAAGCTTAAGGAATTCAGAAGCCGTTCCAATATATTGATCTTGCTTGACACCCTTGAAAATATAGTAAAGGGTGGTAGAGCAAGCAAGTATGCCGGTGCAGTAACAGAGATACTCAATATAAAGGTGTTATTGGAAGGGATAGATGGAAAAGTTGAAATGATAGAAAAAGTGAGAGGCACAAAAAAATTTACCAATAGAGTCTTGGAGGTCATAGGTGAAAGAAAGAGTGACTTTTCAGATACGGTATTTGCGATTACCCATGTCAACAATCAAAAAGGTGCTGAAAAATTACGAGACTTAATAATGGAAAAATATAAACCAAAAGATATAATCATAAATTACATGGGAGCTACAATGGGAACATATGCTGGGAAAGACGGCATGATCGTCTCATTTTACTAGGCAAACAAAAAGAACCGTCCCAGGTGTTTGGAGGAGGAAAGTATGATTGAATATGAGAACAAGCTAAAGGAATATATAATTCATAACAGCATTGAAGCAGACCACATACATTTTGAAGACATATGTCACTCCGTTCAGGAAGCAGCTGATGCAGCTGGAGCAACACCTGATGATCTGGTGAAGAATATATGTATGGTTGATGACAAGGGAAATCTAATTGTTGCCATTGTAAAGGGTGAGGACCGGGTGAGTACATCCAGAGTGGGCAAGGCTTTGAAAATAGATAGGCCGAGAATTGCAACTGAGAATGAGATTTTGGAGAAGTCGGGTTACCCTTGTGGTGGGGTCCCGTCATTTGGATATACGGCAACATTTATTGTTGACCCGAAAGTCATGGATAAGGACTACATATATACTGGTGGTGGATCTGAATATTCTCTGGTACGCATTAAGAGTGACAATTTAACCCAGGCCAATGAGGGCTTGGTAATGAGAGTGAGGAAGTAACATATGAGTGGAAATTTGAGAGAAAAAATTGAAATAGGCAGCAAGGTCAGGATTGTAAGGAAGCAAGATCAGAGGTCGGGAAAGTTGACCGAGGGTAGCGTTGAGAAGATCCTTACCAAGTCATCATCACATCCTCATGGAATCAAGGTGATGCTTGATGATGGGACTGTTGGAAGGGTAAAGGAAATAATAAATAGTTAGTGGGTGAAGGGTTGAATATACAAATTTTTGGAGCAAACAAGTGCTTCGACACAAAAAAGGCAGAAAGATATTTCAAGGAAAGAAAGATCAAGTTTCAATACAAGGATCTGTACAGATATGGCCTTAGCAAAGGTGAATTTGAAAACATCAAAGCTTCCGTTGGAATGGAAAACCTAGTGAACACAAAATCGAAGGATTACGAAAAACTCAATCTACATCGGATTAGAGGAAATGCCATCCGGGAGGAGATTATACTAAGCAACCCAAAGCTCTTCAGAACACCTATCGTGAGAAACGGAAAGCAGGCAACCGTGGGCTATAAACCTGAAATCTGGAAGGAATGGGAATAGTTGGGTATACTAAAGAAAAAGGAGAGGTGATGGTACATGAAGCTGACCTATCTTGGACATTCATCATTTTTGATTGAGGAGGGGAAATTCAAGGGTATTATCGACCCGTTTTTATCCGGTAATCAGGCATCAATTACTAAGCCGGAGGACATCAAAGGGCTGACACATATATTTATTACACATGGACACGGTGACCATATTGGTGATGCAGTTCAACTGGCAAAGGCCAATGACGCACTTGTTATTGCCAACGCTGAAATATCGGATTACCTTTCAACTAAGGGACTGAGAATCCATGCCATGCACATAGGTGGAAGATTCAGGTTTGATTTTGGAACTGTAAAGATGACCCCAGCCCTTCACGGATCTGGAATAAAGACTGAAAAGGGAATGCTATATGGAGGCAACCCAGGAGGTTTTGTGGTTGAAGTTAACGGCAAGAAGGTCTATCATGCCGGTGACACGGGACTTACAATGGACATGAAGCTACTGGAAGCTGAGAAGATTGATGTTGCAATGCTTCCCATAGGAGGCAACTTCACAATGGATATAGATGATGCGATAATTGCAGCAGATTTTGTAAAACCAAGGATACTGATTCCAATGCACTATGATACCTTCCAGGTAATCAAGGCGGACCCACAGGAGTTTAGGGAAAAGAACAAAACCTGTGATACAGTTATACTTGAAATTGGAGGAGTCTACGAGTTTTAGACTCATCAATATCCCCTGATGCAAACCTATTGAATGGTGCATCAGGGTTTTTCTTTAATAGCTAAATTTGGGGCTTTGTGATAGAATACATGTTATTATCTATTGAAGGAAGGTAAATAGTATGTTTAATAAGGAAAGTATAATTAGGGGAGTTAGATCTGTTGCTCCATTGATTCTTGGAATAATACCATTTGCCATGATAAGTGGAATAACTGCTGCAAACACAGGGCTTTCACTTGGAATGGCATTGCTTATGAGCATTGGAATTTTTGCGGGCGCTTCGCAGCTAGCTGTTCTTCAGCTGGTAAGTGACAATGCCCATATGCTTGTGATCATCTATACTGCCCTGATCATCAATCTCAGAATGATGATATACAGTCTATCCATTGCTCCACATCTCCAGGGTATAAAAACAAGTTTAAAGGCTCTTTTGGCCTACAGCATGACAGACCAAAGCTATGCGATTTCAACGGTCCATTTCCTGAACAACCCGGAGGAGGACACCAAAAGCTTTCTGTTGGGAGCCTCATCAACACTATGGATAGTATGGCAAGTAAATACAATCATTGGATATCTTATGGGTTCAATAATACCACCAGAGCTTGGTCTTGATTTTGGTATTCCGCTGACCTTTATTGCAATCCTGTTCAAGGGTGTAGTAGGATGGCCCGGAATAATTGCAATCATTACCAGTGGTGTAATTGCAGTGGCTGGTGCAAATCTACCCATGAATATTGGGCTTGTTTTAGCAGCTATTATTGGAATAGCTGCTGGTTCCATTAGTGAAATCTATTTAAGTAGAGGAAGGGGATAGGGAATCGTGAATAATATACAGCTTATATTGACAATTTTGATAATTGGTCTTGGCACATTCATTTTCAGATTCTCATTTATTCACCTTTATGGAAGGATGAAGCTTCCCCAATGGGTGCACCGAGCAATGAGATTTGTACCTCCTGCAGTAATGTCTGCATTGATTTTTCCTGCAATTTTGATTAAGGATCAGGAACTATGGCTTTCATATGAGAATCCAAGGCTGTTGGCAGGGATGGTGGCCATTGTTATCGCATGGAAGACCAAGAATCTATTGCTGACAATTGCGACTGGTCTGGGTATATTCTGGTTGATTGTATTTGTGTAAGGATATAAATCTATTAGATTGATACATTTGATTAATACAAGGGAGAGGTTAGGTATGCGAGAGCAGAGGTCGCTGTCAAGATTAGGTTCAAATATCAAATACTGGCTATATGGAGAGGAAGACAGACCTGTGGTTGTGTTGACCCATGGTGCAACCCTAGACCATATGTCATTTATGGATCAGGTGCCAGCATTGGTAGAAAATGGCTACAGGGTTTTGACATGGGATATGCGGGGTCATGGAGATTCATCTCCAATGGGAAGAAAAGCCACCCTGCAAATCCATGTTGAGGATCTTATCGCCATAATGGAAAATGCAGGAATAGAAAAAGTAACATTGGTGGGTCATTCACTTGGAGGCTTTGTTTCCCAGCTTTTCGCACATAAGTATCCGGAGAGGGTGGATGCCCTTGCAGTGTTGGGGTGTACGGATATATCCCAAAAACCCAGCTTGTTCTACAAGGGAATGTATTTAATTATGCCGAGAATACTCGGTAGGATGCATCTGGAATCATTCAGGGAAAAGACTTTGGCGGACCTTTCCATATATGAAACTGTGAAGGAGTATGCAAGGGAAGCAATGGACCATATTCCAAAGGACGATTTCATAAAGATTATAATGTCTGGAGTCCAGGCTCTATGGACTGATTCCGGAATTCCTGAGGATTATATGATTCCTGTACCGTTTTTGCTGATGCATGGTGATTCTGACAATGCAAATGGGAAGGTTTATCAGAAGGAATCACCAGAATGGGAAAAGAGACAACCAAAATGCAGGTATGAGATTATTCCACATGCGGGGCACACTGCTCAGATGGATAACCCTGAAGCCTTCAATAGGGTGTTGATTGATTTTTTAAATGATGATGTATATTGATCATAAATACTAGGTTATATAATGTGAGAAATCCTTGAAAGTACTGAAATTTAATAACTTTCAAGGATTTTATTGTGGGTCCATATTAATTAAATCTTGATATTGGATTAGGTTTTGATACAATAAAGCATAGCAGAGTTAATTGCAGACCAGGAGGAATCAAGATGCGGTCTTCGAATAGGGTTCAGGAATTGAATATCAATTTAATTTTTAGTGGCTTCAGATTTGGAATGATCCTCCAATTGGCAATAGGACCAATATCCCTTCTGGTGCTTCAAACTGCCATAACCAGGGGATTATCACAGGCAATGCTTGGAGTTTTGGGCGTAACCCTTGTGGATGCAGTATTTGTCATAGCCGCAATTCTAGGACTTGGTGCAGTGATAAACAAGAGTAAAAATGCAAAAATAGCACTTGGTTATCTTGGTCCCTTGGTACTTGTTGTATTTGGACTAAGCACAATTATGGGAGCCTTTGGAATAACCTTTATGCCAGCCTTTAGCCTGTCTATTGATGGAACCTCCAATATATTTCTAAAAACAGTGATACTTACTATATCAAGTCCACTGACAATCGTATTTTGGGCAGGAGTATTTTCCGCAAAAATTGCAGAGAACAAGCTCTCCAAAAGAAGTCTGTACCTGTTTGGTTTTGGAGCAGTTCTATCGACATTGATATTCACAACTCTTGTAGCCCTGGTGGGAAACTCGATGTCAGCTGCTGTTGATCCTACCTTACAAAAATACTTGAATGTTATAGTTGGGCTGTTTCTGATAGGGTTTGGAATAAGAACCTTCTTGCGACATTCTTAGTTGAAGGATAGATGATTAATATGGGGTTGAATCTAGTCGAAAAGCAGGCTACATTCATGTCCTTCTTAAACTTAAGAACATTTGAATAAATGGGTATTAAATAAATAATAGATATAAAAGCTTCTGTATACAGTTTCCAAAATTGTCAAAAGGAGGTTTGATAGTATGAATACTTCCAAAGGCTTTAGCCTGATGCGTTATGTCCTTGGAGGTGCCTTTTCATATATGATTGCAGGGATACTTGGAGGTCTAGTTCTTTTAAGATATGAGGCAATACTGGGTTTTCCTGCAGAAGGTATCATTGGAGGTCTTCTTTTCGGTCTTTTCATTAGGGATCATGTAAGAATAACCAAGACCATTGTAGCGTCGTTATTTGCGATTTTAATAGGTCTTTTTGGTGGTGCCTTTATCGGTCTTTTGATTTATGACGGTTATTATGTGCCATCAATAATTTCCGGACTGCTTGTTGGAGGTATTTTCGGGTTGATAATAGGGGCGGGGAAAAGAGCGTATCCATTTGCACTTATAGGAGCTGTAGTATTTCTACTGGGAGATCTTGTGACCAGCATGTTTAATGTCTGGGGAGGAGATATTTACAACCTCACAACTGATATGATCGGTGAGAATGGTTACCAAATAGCTGTGGTTGCGATCAATTCATTATTCCATGGGATAGCGCTTGGTCTTGGAACGGGATTATATATCAAGAAGGACAGAATTACCTGGCATTGACTAAAAAGAAAAAAGTTGGTTCTGGGAATGAGAGCAAACAGTTAGCAGGATATACATGGCTTATGTAATATAAGTTAAGATCGATGATATTCACTAATGGTAAGGACTCATAAAAGGGGTCGATAGATTATGAAAGGCTTTGTGAGATTGAACCTGGACTTTTCACTTTGTGGTCTTAACTGTGCCTTATGCCCCATGAAACTTGGAGGATATTGCCCCGGATGTGGTGGAGGAGCAGGGAATCAATCATGCCCAATCGCCGGATGTGGCATTGAGCACGACAAGGTGGAGTACTGTTTTCTATGTCCCGAATACCCCTGCAGGAAATACGAGGGAGCAGAAGAGTATGATTCATTCATAACCCATCAGAGGCAGCTGAAGGATATGGAGCGGGCAAGGAGAATTGGTGTCGAAGCATACAATAGAGAGCTCCTAAGAAAAAGGGAGATACTTGACTTGCTACTATCAGAGTACAATGACGGAAGAAGAAAGACCTTCTTTTCCGTAGCTGTCAATCTTCTTAGTCTTGAAGGTTTGGAAGCGATCATCAATCAGCTATCGGAGCATATGTCTAAAGAAAAGCTCACATTGAAACAAAAATCCGTAAAAGCGGTTGAGCTCCTTAACAACTTAGCCAGTGACCAAGCAGTTGAAATTAAGCTAAGAAAGAAAACTTCGGAAAATAAGTGAATAAAACAATAAGATTAAGAGTATGCAATCATTGTCAAGAAATAGGAGTAACAAAAAGAACTGTCCCAGTTTGATCTGCTA
>Ga0334892_1000705_pt1 | contig 36292 bp, 33 predicted proteins | sample GraSluR3_MG_4_FD_207213 | JGI IMG/M metagenome (GOLD analysis project Ga0334892, IMG submission 207213) | Sludge microbial communities from methane-producing bioreactor in Wageningen University, Netherlands - Granular Sludge_15_04-R3 | ecosystem: Engineered > Bioreactor > Anaerobic >...
AAATGGGGATTGCAAAGCTGTATTACCTTAAGGAATATTCGGGCCTGCACCAAAGGGACTCAAGCTATCATGGAAAAAACATCTCAATAGGGATTGGGGTAAGCGACCTTGAAAACGGATATGATGCTGCAGTTTCAGCCGCAAAGCAGGCGGCGATGCAGTCAAGCCAAGGCGGCTCTCCCACTTTTTCAATTGTGTTTGTATCGTCTAAATACAATAAGCAGATTGAGAAGGTAGTTAAGGGAATTAACAACATATTGGGGACTAACTGGATAGGGTGCACTACAGACAGGGAAATTAATTCTGTTTTGGGTTTTTCTGAGGGCACAGTTGAAGTCCTCTGTCTAGACACGCCCTACATGCATTTCGGAGTTGGTTTGGCGGAAAACTACAGAAAAAATCCGATCGTACTTGGGAAAAATGCAATATCAACGGCGATATCTAACTGTCCGGTTGAAAGATCGGGTTTTGCAACAGCCCAATTTATGAGGGGAACTAAAAAAGGCTTTGCCGAAATTGTCAAAAACCCACCTTATTTTATACTAAGCTTCATCGGCGGGCCTTCTTTTAAAAATGGAGCGATGTTGCCTGGAAGAGAAGTTGAATTCTTGGAGGGAATAATGCAGGTTGTTGGAAGCTCAGTGCCAATATTTGGAGGTTCTGCAACTAACGATTTCAATGAAATAGTGAACTATAAAGGGGAGAATTATGTGTTTGCCAACGGCAAAGCGTGCAATAACGGCGCCGTGGTATGCTTTGTTGTTTCCGAATTGGCCTTTTCTTGCGGTTTAGACCACGGTTATTCAAAAACTGATAAATTCGGAATTATTACTAGGTGTTCGGGAGAGGGCAGAGTAATTGAAGAACTGAATGGCAAGCCCGCCTTAACCGAGTATTGTAAGATAGCCGGGATTAAAGCAAAAGATTTTCTGAAAAACCCCTTTTACTATTCGGTCATGAGCCCTATCTGCATGGGTGATGTTCAAGAGAATATATACCCAAAAGTACTTTCAGCCAGATCATTCACTCCAAAAGAAACTGCTTTAGCAGGATCTGAAAAATTCAGCACAAATACTGCAGTCATAATTGGAACATATAACCAAAAAAAGACAGTGGGGGCTCTCGAGCGCTCAATAACTCAAGCCCTTGCAGATAATAATCTCAGTTCTCCTGTAGTTGCACTATCTTTCTGCTGTTCTGTTCAAAGATTTTTGCTCAGAGATAAAATCCGTTCATATTTCACAACTGTTAAACAAAAATATCCTGACCTCGGTTTGTTTGGTTATTTTACCGCTGGAGAAATAGGGGGCAAAAAAAACCTTCCTTCTACCTACAATAATATCACCTCTGTGTCTCTTGTTATATTTGATAAACTCCTTGTAGAATGACATTAGAAACTATTAAGGAATTATCAAAGATTAATAAAATCATATTTATATTATGGTAGCATCGGCCAAACAGGAATGGATAACCGACATTAAAGAGATAGCCTCCTCCCAAAACAGGCCGCCTAATCTGGTAGACTACCTCTTGTTGGAAACGGACATTTACGAGAATAGAATACCTAAAGGGCTAAATGATTATATTTCGCTCATTTGTCACCGGGATCTGACTAAGGCTATTGCACCAATAATAGGCGGTATAACTAATCGCTATGCCAGGAAAATTGAAGATGATTTGGTAGGTGAAACCGTGCTATTTGCAGTTCGAAATTCTCCTGCTTATAGAAAAAAATACAAAGCACATTTGGGTATAAATGACTCTGAAAGACTTGCTAATTGGGTAAAAAAAGAAATAACTTCTTCAGAGGATCTAACAAAGCTCCCTACAATTACAAATACAGATTTAAAATACCCCAAAGAAGGCGCAGCATACTGGTATATCCCAGGTAAGGCCTTTAAAAGGCGGTACCAAACCGGCGGAACAACTACCGGTAAAAGCCCTTCAAAGATACCTTACTCCCATGTTGATGATGAGGTGGCAACACTTATTTCTTGCGCAGGCCTAATAAAATATGCTGAAGTTAAGGAAGGCCAAAAAGCCCTGAGCCTAGCACCCGGATACCCTCATGCTTTCGGGCCAAAACTGCAAGATAGCCTTGAAAGATTGGGAGTATGCTGCGATAGCCGGCATTTCGCTCCGCAAACTCCGGAGGACTTGCTTGCCTTAATTGACCGGGAAAGGCCTTCCTATGATATTCTAATTGGCGCGCCTCACGGACCCAAGGGTGCTACGGGCTCTTTAGATGTGCTTAAGGCAACTGACGACACTAAAGGCACGGATATCTTTCAGAATAACCTTAGAGATTCGACAATCATTGTTGGAGGGGCGCCTATAACTAGAGATTTGCTCAATGAACTGTATAAAGAGGTAGGTGCTGGCCTTGTTGTTAATGGATATGGCAGTGCCCAGATGATGGGTTACTTTGACCGATTAGATCTTGATGGGGATTCTGGAGGCTATCGCTCTAGTATAGACATCCCCTTAGGATATTGGATAGTCCATCCAACAGAGGATGAAAGCGTTCCCGCAAGATTTTCAAAAGGTCTTTTTACAGTATTAGGCCGGGAAATTATGCCCATAATAAACTATGACCCAAATGACATCCTTAAAATAAATAATAGCAAAATAACCGATCTTTGCAGAGCAGAATGGTTCAAACAAGAAGAAGACGGATCTTGGAAGGTAGTAATCCCAGTAAATGCAGGAACCTGCGCATCTGCAGTATAGACTATAAATATGATATGCAACAACCACATATATTGTAATGGCAACAGCCTGATTAGCCCTGAATCTAGCTTATCTGAGGGAATACTGTATTCTAAAGACTATCTCAACAATAGCCTAATAATAGGTGAATTTCCAAACATTACTCTAAAGGCTCTCATGAAATCAATGGGTGGTGCCCGAAAGTTGCATCGAAAATGGAATGAAACCGAAAAAGAAGACAAAATCGACATATTATGCTCTGCAGGAAAAATGCTTGAAAGAAAAAGCGATTACGACTCACCAATAGCTCTTTCTGGAGGATTTCCAATAAAGTATCTTGCCAAGGCCCGTTCTGAAATCTCTCAATATCTAAAAAGTGCGGAGGAATTAATTAAAGAATATCCCGGAATGGGACCCGTATTTGCCGCAACATCTGTAACCACCCCCCATGTGCAACCCTATGTAATGGTTGAGGCCCTATTAGGCAACTGTTCAATAACAATTAAGGGGGATAAGGACGAGCCTTTTTCAGCATATTTGCTCTCAGAAATTGGTCAAGAACTTGAATTGCCGATACAATTCATTACTTACGATTCTAAAGAAAAGAGCCGTTTCGCCCATGAAATGTACAAAAATCTTTGTGTAGACGCAGGCGGACATTTTGTCCTAATGGGGGACCCCAAAACACCCTTAAAAATTGCATATCCTGAAATTTTGGAAAAAATTGGAAATGATGAAACTTTGCTTTCAGAATTACAAATTCCAAAGGGAATGATTACGTATACCGACCATGGAGGTATAATATATATCCATAAATCTGCAGATATCAAAAGTGCCGTGAGGGGAACATTGGAATCTTACCAATTCCCTATGGCCTGCAAAACACCTGTTGAGATTTTAGTAGACCATGAGGTGATGGAAGAATATCGCAGTATACTTTTAGACAATATTAAGAAACTAAAGGTTGGACCGGTTACGGATACTGAAACCGACATTGCAGAACTAAACAGCACTCAATGGGAAGCGCTTGTAGATCCCTTTTTGAGAACTGCAAAGGGAAATGGAAAAATTATATATGGTGGAGATAAAAATCAGCCTGCTGTAATTGTAGGCTTTTTTGAAGATAACTGCGTAATGGAGCCGCATTGGCCAACCCTATGTTTAGAGTCTGTAGAGAGCTATGCCGAAGCAGTAGAAAAGATAAACCATCATGGAATAAATCATTCTCGAAAAAGTTACTTAGATTTATCTATATTTTATAAAGACCTCCTTGTTGGCTCATACTTTGAATCTATGCGAAGAAAAAACCTGCTTGCCGTACACACAATTCATGATAATCTTCCGACTTTAACTGTTAATCCTAATATCGGGCATGAAAACACAATCCTTAGGGATGTTTTTTCAGGAAAACCTTACTTTGACCGCATCAATTAAGGTTTTAGATCATATATTGCTCTATCTAACCCCAACACTCATCCCATCGGGCGTGATTTTTATCTGATGCCGGCTTTCACTATGCATTGTCCGCCTCATTTTTCTCACAAAAAGGCTCCTCTCAGCCTTTTTCCCTTCGGAATTCAGCTCAAGAAGGATTACGGCATCGGCAATATACTCCTCAATCCCAAGCCTTGAAAAGTCGCTTGCCCCTGCGCTCTCTGAAATCAGCAGAGTTGTCACATCCTTTTCTTTTAGAGACCTTAGCATATTTCCAATTCGGTTTCTTGTCACGGCCTTGTTGTCAATCATAAGGGAAAGAATGGAAATTGAGTCTATAACAAGCCGCTTTGCGTTCAGCTTGTCAATCTCAAAGAAATCAATATCCGGGTCCTCAAACATATTCTTCTCAATTATCAGAAACATATCTTTCTTCTCATATTCGCTTAAATCCCATCCGTAAGAAAGGGCATCCTGCCTTATTTCCTCAGCTGTCTCCTCTAGAGTAATATATATCCCGGGTTCGCCCTTCTGCAGGCCCTCCCAAAGGTATTGGAGGCAAAATGTGGTCTTTCCTGCCCCCGCTTCGCCGCTTACAAGGATTGTCGAGCCCTTAATAAATCCGCCCTGAATCAGCTTGTCAAGGCCGGGAACTCCGCTCTCTATTCTCTCAAACTTGCGCTTAGGCTTCATAATTATTCTTAAAATTATATTTATCCAATCCTGCCTTTCAATCCCTGACGATGCCTAAAATGCGCATTAAATCCTGCCTGATTTAGCTTAAGCGCAAAATATCAAAAGACCCTCTTCTAAAAATTATTCTTTTTTCGGGACCACAAACACCAAATCCCTTGCAAAAATCTTGTCCTCGCCGTCAAGCTCAATTTTTGCCTTTGGTGGCTGAAGGTCTTTTTTTACGAGTATTTCTTTGATTTTGCCGGTCTTTCCCCGGTTTACCCCTTTTAGGATTACAACCTCAGCCCCCTCTTTGTAAGGGTACACTTTCTCGGCTTTCCCTTCCTTGAAGCTGACTTTAACCGAATCCCCGACATTATACTTATCCTTCTCCTTGGCATCCAAAAGGATATTTCGCCCGTCATGAAGGTTTAGCTGAAGGCCCTTTTTTAGGAGCCTTTTTCCTATAATTTTGCAGTATTTTGAGCCGGATTTCTTATCCTCAATCTTTCTGAACTCAAACCCTTTTTTGTCAGGAATCGCCATGAAGCTCTCCTTTTTTCCTTTAAGTGTAATAATATCCATCGCCCCGATAGGAAATCGCTCCTCAAGAATCTCCTTTCCATCCACAAGCACCTCTTTTGACTTTACAATCTTTTTTGCCTCCTTTGCAGTTTTGCACATCCCCATCACATCCCGAACAACAACATTTAAGGGTATGCAGTTGCCTTTTGGATGAGGGCCCGATACCGGACACACCGCAAATTTTTTGTTTTTCCTTGGCAAAGGCCAAAAAACCGGCATTTCGCTTCTCTTTAAGTGAGCCATAAAATAGAAAGAAAAATTAAAATAAGTGTTAATATACTTCAATACCCCATTGGTTCTTCGGCATAGGGCCTTGGCACATTAGACAAGCCAAGCCTTATTAAGTCGCCTTCCTCTATTCCTGCCATTTCGAGCATGGATTCATTATTTACTGGGACTACAGACTCTACACCAAGTACATCGGTTACTACTACTGGACCCTTCTTTGCTCTATTAATATATTCTGCTAATGCGCCCCCAGCCAAGCCTATAGCTCCCTCTGCACTTTTTACTATCTGAGCCAGGTTCCCGTCTGCACGTCCAACATAGCTTTTTACCTCCTCGCCAAAGTCATGGGTTATTATTACCGAACCTCCATCATACACTATCCCTATCATATCTTTACTACTCGGTAAAAGTATAAATACTTTTCGGTATTGGATTATATATCCCATACACTATCCTTCAGGCTTATTTCCCAAAAATCTTCTCAAAAAACCCCCTGTTTTTGCGCTCTTCTTCCTTCTTTTTGGCGTCAAGCTTTTTGTGGTAGCGCTCAACAGCCTTTTTTGCTTCCTCTGCGGCCTCTTTACTGTTTCCTACTCCTGCCGTAACCCCAATCCCCGCAATAATTACCTTCCCTTTGGCCTCCTTTATGCTTCTTTTAACCGCCTCATCAATTGCGGGAAGGGCTTTTAGAACATCCTTAGGCATCGGCATAAGGGCCTCCTCAGACTTCATTTTGACAATTATGGCATCAACAGAGACACCCTTATCAATTAAAAAAGACTCGACAAAGAACTTTTCGGCTCCTCTTGGTCCCATAGCAAACCCTATCCCCTCAGCGACAGAGCCCGTCTTTTCCCCTTCAAGCTTTCCTGAAGCGTCAACGGTAATCACCTTTGCTATTTTTTCCTTAGAGACGATTTTCCTTACGGCCTGGTCAATTTCACCCAGATTTGCGGCAGGCCCGTCGGCTTTCAGAATATAGGCATCCGAGCCGTTAATTTTCTTTTTGGCAACAACCGTCCCCTCAGATATATTCTCCGTTTTTGTATCCCCTATGAGTGTTGCGGCATAAAGCGGCCCTATACAGTCCCCGACAGGAAGCCTGTCCAAAAAAGCCGGAACCGAAGCATAAAGCGCCTTTACCTGCTTGTCGATAAAAGGCAGCATAATCTGAAGCTGCATCCCTATCGTGAAGTTCTTGGTTTCCTTTATCAGCTCAATAAAATGCCTGATAATTTTTGAGACCTGATAAATCCCTATTGTGTGCATGAGGCCTGCGGCCACATTCTTCTGGTCAATTTTATCCATTCCGTGTGTTATATCCTCCACAAAAATGTCAAGCTTTTTGTCATGGCGCCTTGTGAGGTCCCTGACCTTTTTTGCAAGGCCCTGGGTCTCTGTGGTGTCCGGAGGAACAACAAAATAGTCCATAATCCTTGATATTGAGGAATCCATCTCCTTTTTGGAAAGCTTTGTCTTCTTGTCAATCTTTTTTAGGATAAGCTTTTGGGACTTTTCAGTCATTTCCTCATATGAACGGGCTTTTGCCTCAAGAAGGCTGATTATCTGGTAGACCATCAGCTTTGGGAGGAAGAAGATAGATGCGAATATTATGATGTAAAATATAAGGCTCAGGGGGTCAAATTGTCCAAACATTACTTCATATGTTTTTAAACTTAAAAGGAAATCCTAAGGGGAAATTCCTGAAAAACGAGCAAACATTAGGGATTTTAGTATTATTATGACATCAATAGAATTGACCTTTCTGGGCACGGGCTCGGCCATTCCGACACTCAAGAGAGGCCACACCTCATTACACATTTCCTACAACGGAAAGGAAAGAAAATCAATACTTTTTGACTGCGGGGAGGGGGCGCAGCTGAATATGCTCAAGGCCGGGCTGAATTTTATGGCTGTGGACATGATATTTATCACACACTGGCACGCAGACCATTTTATCGGCCTATATGGGCTGTTGAATTCTATGGGGCTTGAAAACCGGGAGCGGCCAATAAAGATTTTCGGGCCAAAAGCCCATGAAATCGGGCCCGAACTCCTAAAATTCTACCGATTCCCTTTTGTTGCGGATTTCTTTGACTCAGGCGCTGAAGGAGTAATTTATGAAGAGGAAGAATTCCGTGTAGAGTCCCTGAAAACAAAGCACACAATAGAATCAGTTGCCTATGCCTTTATTGAAAAGCCAAGGCTGAGGCTGGACAAAAAGCTTGTCAAAGAATTAGGGCTTAGCGGAATGGAGTGCAGGGAGCTCAAGGAAAAGGGTGAAATAGAGAAAGGCGGGCAAAAAATCCCTTTAATTGAACTTCTGACCTCCACGCCTGAAAGAAAACTAGTATATTCAGGCGACACAGTTTTCCTTGAAGAGATGAAAGAATTTGCAAGCGGGGCAGAAATCCTGATACATGAGTGCACCTGCCATGAAAGGGAAGACCTGGGAGAAAAGCAGCATACCTGCCTTGAGGACATCGCCAAACTGAACACCTTGGCTAAAAAGACCTATCTTGTCCACATAGGGCGAAAATACCAGCATAAAGGCGGGCTTGAAGAAACCGTCCGCCACCTTAAAAATGTGAGGATTGCAAAGGAGCTGGAGAAAGTCCGATTGGGCTAGCTTATTTGCCTGCGCGGAAGTATTTCTAGGTCGGCTCACCCCAAAATCCCTCCCCATTCAACAGCCACAAACCCTTTTCTTTCGGGGATTAGGACTTTAGGTTCGGGCAGAGATATTTCACGGTCATGCCCTTTAATATAGAAAATCAGCCGGATAAACACTTCGGGCTTTGGGGAGATGTTTACGGCCAAATCTTTTTCCAGCCAACTATCCTCAACAAGCCTTATCTCATAATAATCCGAATCAGACAAACACTCAAGCCAATATTCCTTAAATTGCTCTGTTTCTTTTTCATTAAGACCCATTCTAGGGAGCATTTTGCTGAACCACCCCCCCAGCTCCGAAGTCTTGATACACCAGCCTTCACTTCTTATATCAAAATGCCTCATTTCGGATTCATAGTAAAGATAGTCATACTTGCCATCAATTATCCCCTCTTTTGTTACAAAGACCGACCAAAGCCCGTTATAGTCAGGAATTGTTTCGGTTATCTTTCCGTTGACTTCAAGCGTTACATTGATTATAGAGTCAGTTTCGGGGTAGAGATATATTGCTGGCTTTCTTACTAGTGGGGGAGAAGGACTCTGTGATTTGAAAAAATAGACTGCAACAAGCGTCGCTAATATTATAAATATTACCCCTAATTGGCAAAGCCTTCTGATACGAATGTATGACTTGTGGTCCTGCCTTAATCTCTGCATACTTCTACCTATATAAAGACCTACAACCAGCACTATAGTCGAGCCTAAAACAAACATCAAAATTAATTCTGAATCTTGCAGATATCCCCCATCTAGGAGAACTTGCAGATATCCCCCATCTAGGAGAATAAACCCTGTTAAAAACCAGGTAATAAGAACTAGGGAGATACTTAGAGGAAGTGAAAAAAAGAACCACTTTATTGAGGTTTTGTTGTCTGAAAGCCAATTATTTCCTATAGGCTTTTTTTGCTCTTTTAGTGGGACCTTTTTTCGGGCAGGGCTTTTTTTTGGAGCAACAAGACCCTTATTTGGATTGGCTTTCTTCCCAGACCTGTTCTCCATAATAGTGATTTCGCTTATATTTAAGGCTTTCCTTATCTCAATAGGTTTAGACAGCATTTAAGAGTTAGTCAGGCTTAATAATCGGCCCCTTCAGCCAAAAAATTCTCGGTATTTACCGGCCCTAACAATTACAGCATCTGCATCGGCAGGCGCAGCTTTCGTCTTTGTCTTCAGCTTTTTTTGCCTGTTCTTTAGCCTTTCTCTCCCCTTCGGAAAGAATACCCTCCCCTAAGCGTTTCGCTTCCATTATAAACGATAACTTTATAAAGATATGTGCCGGGCGGGAAATCTATGGGCTTAGAAATAGTTAAGGACTTCCCGAAATCTCCCTCTCAACCCACTCTGGCAATCCCATTCCGGGAAGCTTCATAAATCCCCTCACAATCAGTTTTGTTGCCTCTTCCCGATTAAGGCCCCGGGACATGAGGTAAATCAGCTCTTTTTCTGCGATTTTTCCTATTGCCGCCTCGTGGGACAAATCAACTTCAGGGTGCATTGCGGCGATTTCGGGGATTGACCTTAATTCTGCCTTGTCTGAAAGCAATATCCCGTTGCATTCAATATGGCCCTTTGCCCTTGCCGAGCCAACAATCCGCCCTCTTGTAATGATTTTTGCAGAATCCTCAAGAATGCTCCTTGAATTAATTTCCGCGCGGCTGTCTTCCCCGCTAAGCTCAATATCCTCGCCTATATCAATCAAAGACTCCCCTTTCCCGTAAAGGATTGAATTAAAAATTGCATGGGCCTTTTTTTTGCAGACAACTCTCGGCGCGGCAGAAAGGTCTTTTGGCGGCTTCATGCAAAGATAATTGCTCACATACCTGCCCCCCTCCTCTATTTGTACAGCAGTTATAGGCCTCACAACAGCGGTTTTCGGCCAGTTATGCACCATCGTAAAGCTTACGCTTGCGCCTTTCCCGACAAACACCTCTGAAATCCCAACATGGAGAGCAGAGGGAAGCGATTCTTTAGCGGCGCATCCGCTCATTATTGAGATTGAGCTGTTCTCCTCGGCAATTATAATATTGTGAAGGTATTGCTCATTTCCATCTAAAAGAAGTATGCAGGTCTCAAGCGGCAGCTCAACAGACTTGCCTTCAAAAACCCTTATAAAGTAGCCCCCGTCGGGAACCGCCGCCTTCTTTGTGAGCTCATTTTTGTCGGAAGAGACAAGTTTCCAATAGTAGTCTTCCAGCCCCCCATATTTCTCAAGCGCCTCGTGTATATCCAAAATCTCCATCACCTCCTTATACTTTTCGCAAAGCTTTCCAAAAAGCTTTTTCTTGTCAACAAACATGTAGCTTGCGCTGCATCCGGATGACCCTATGCCGCAGGATTTTGCCATTTTAGCAGCTTCACCCGCAACCCCCAAACCACTATTTTCTTTCGCTTCCATGTTCGCACCTTATACAGGCTTTATATCCTTCCCTCGACACCAAATCAAATATTTTTTTCGGCTCCTCATGGCAGGCAACTTTCCCTTCAACCAAAACGCACCCCTTCTGGGAAGCCATGTGGTTGAGAATCGTCCCCTGATGGGTAACTAAAATTGCCATAGCCCGGGACTTTGATATATATTCCTGAATCTCTGTTGCAATCAGTTTTAAGCTTTCGATATCCACCCCTGAATCGGGCTCGTCCAAAAGAAGAAGCTTTGGCTTCATAAAGAGAATCTGGAGGATTTCCGCGCGCTTTTTTTCGCCCCCGGAAAAGTGCACATTGAGGTCCCTGTCCAGAAAGCCCTCCATGCGAAATTTTGAAATCAGATGCTTCTCGTCCTCACTGAATTCCTCCTTTTTAGAGCAGATTTTTAAGAGTTGGCGCAGGGTAATTCCCGGGATGTCGGTCGGCTGCTGAAACCCTAAAGATACTCCCCTTTTTGCCCTATCTTCAAGGCTTAGGGGATTTAGCAGAGCCCCTTCAAATAATATTTCGCCATCCAGAAAATATCCCGGAATTCCTGCAATTGCCTTAAGGAGGGTTGACTTCCCGCTCCCGTTAGGGCCAAAAACTGTGAGTATTTCACCCGGACCAACTTCTAAGCTCACATCCTTTAGTATTTTTATACCATCTTTTGAGACAGAGAGGTTTTTTAGCTCAAGCATAATTAGGTTAGGAAGTTTATAACATCTCCCCTAAAAGAAAACACTCTTTTCGGAATATCACCTGATTTGGCTTGGGCTTACCAAGGCGCACCTCCATTTTTTATTGGAAAGAATCTCCTCCGCAGGAGTTGCCTTCCCATAAGCAGAGTAGCTGATTTCGCTCGGCAGAGGGTTTTTCTTAGAGCCGGGAACAGCCTTGACACTCTCAAGAAGAATATTATATGGCCTTTCCGGGAAAGCCTTAACTTCGTAGGGCATGTCGCAAAAAGCCCCTGTGAGGAGGGCAAAAGGATATAGTTTGGCTGAGGAGATTCGGTATAATTTTTCAGGTACTTCTTCGCCGCCTTCTTCGCCAATAAGAACTATGCGCATTTCCGGAACCTGCGCTACACAGGGTTTCTCTTCTGCAAGGGAACCGAACCAGACCTTAAGATCCCATGCAAGCATTCTTTCGTAAATCTCATAGAGCATTTCTGCGCCTTCAAAAATCCCTGCCTTTTGATTCAGCCTCTCCATCAATTACTTATAAAAAAATAGTTATAAAAGCAAAATTACTCCGCCAAGGGTGCAAGCTCAAGCTCAGATTTTGGTCGGTAAAATACCTTATCGAAGCACTTTACCCCCGCTTCAACAAGAAGAAACTTATCGGTTGGGGTATACTTGGTATCGTAGAGATTCATTGCTTCGCCTTTATTATTAGCCTGTAGCTCCTGCAGGCACAACCCTTCTTTTGTCATTCTAAGAAGATACACGGGTTCCGGTATTTTGGAAGAGCTGTTGTGAGATTTTAAAGCATTTATCCAGCCCTCGTCTGGAAATTCCGGCAATACCACGTACACATCAAACCCTTTATTTGAGGCATCCGCATACAACTTCATGAATCCCGTAACATCATTCAGAATTTCGTCCCCTGCCCTATTGTTTGCTATCATAGTATTACAAGCAAGTAAATAATATAAATAGTTTTCTTAAACAGCCTCAACATCAGCAAAAACAGGGGAGGCAATTTTGACCTCCTTTTGGTTGTCTGCCATAAATTTTTCAGCCTCCTTATTCAGCTTCAGGTTAAGGGACGGCAGAGTATCCACATACTTAACCGTAATCACCCCCCGCTCTCCTTCTTCAATCCTTGCCGCAATCTCCTTTGAAATCGCCTCCAAAAAAGAGCAGACCCTAACCCCCTTCTTTTCAACTTCTGCGAATTTTTCAAAGCCGGGCTTGACCGCAACAATATTTCCCCCATAGGCATATAAATCATTCAGGCCGCCCGGCCCCAAAAGCTTTTTTCCCTCTTCAGGCTCAAAAACATAAACCTTAACCGGCTTTCGGCCAACTTCTCCCTCAAATATCTGGCTTTTGGAAATCCCCAAGTCATCAGCATGGGAAACAAGCCCCTCCTCAATCACTTTAGCCAATTTTTTGCCCTCCTCAGTCTTTGGCTCTCTCTCAAAAGAAATTGATTTTGCAAGGGCAGAATCATCAAGCTCGCCCCTGAAAGTGTATGGGTAGTAGAGTTCGCGAATGTCATTTATTCCCTCTAGAGCCATCACAATCCGGCCCAAGCCCGGCCCTGAGTTGAAAACCGGGTACTTTATTTTGTAATTTGCAAGGGCTACGGGCGAGTACATGCCGATTTCTGTTACCTCAATCCATCCGATTTTCGGGTGATTAATAAAAACCTCGTAGTTGGTTCCCGGCGCGTAATATGCCGGCTGGTTTGGCTTTCTCTCGAATTTGACCTCGGTAAAGCCAAGCGACTTGAAGAACTTCTCAGTCAGTTCCTTTCCGTTCTCGATTTTGAAGTTCGGGTCCATCACAACCATTGAAAGGTTCAGGTGGGCCCTCAGGTGGCTTTTGTCCTCCTTTTGCTCTCTTCTAAACCTCCAGACAACGGAGAATAGCATTACCGGGAGGTCAGAGGTCTCCTGCATCTTTGCAAGTGCGGGAAACCATGCTGTTGTCGCGTGCGAAATTAAGGAAAGGTTGAGGGGCTTAGGCTTGAGGTTTCTCATCTCCGGGAAAGCATCGTGAATCATGAAGTGGGCCTGCGGAGTGGTAAGCCCAAGCTTTTTGATAAGGATTTCCGTGAAATCTTCTCCGCCCTCAATCTCCTGCCTCTTGTACCTCATCAAAATGTCCTTTAGCTCATCAAACTTGCCGAAATCCGGGATTTTCGAGCGGATAAGCTCCTTTTTCTTGTCTGAGAGGCCGATGTCGGGCCTCGGCAAAGCGGCGAGATAGTAAATTCGGTCAAGAATCGCAGGTGATTCAGGCCCGTACTGCTTTACAATTTCCTCAGGCGGGTGGATTATAGGGGTAATCACCTCATCAAAGCCCATATCTAAAAGTGCCTTTCTTATGTCAAAAACATACTTCATCAGCAGATGCTCTTTTCCCTTCCTTTTTGGGAACTCAAAGTCTCCCCTGCCCATAAGCGGCGCGGCGGTCTCTTTCCAGACTTTCTCAAAATCTTCCTTGGCGGCCGCCTTAATTTCATCAAAATCGGGCATAATTAAAGGGCGAAGAATATATAGAGCTTAGCGAATCCGAGATATTCAAAATTCAGCCAATTTATTCTCAATTTCACCTGAAAGCTTTTTAAAGAAGGTTATCTGCTCAGAAACAAACTGATTTGAGGGATTATTACTTGGAGTTTCCTTACCTAATAGATCAGCTAAAAGCTCCTCCAGAGATTCAAAATACCCTACCCAGGTATCAGATACCTCTTTTGCTGCCTTAAGCTTTTTTGAATCCTTGTTTTTTTCGGCTATAGCTATCGCTTTCAGAAGATGGGTTACAATTTGGTCATATTTTTCCTCCGAAATACGGACATATTCTTCAAAGTTTATTTCCTGTTCTTCTGCCAAATCCTGAGATACCGCCTCTTCTTTTTCTTTTTTACTGTCCGTAATGCTTTCTGTTGGTTTCATGGTGCATCTAGCCTCTCATATGCAACTTCCAACTCTTGAGCCTTGGTCCTCATATCCCGAGCACATATAGCTAATTTTTTCTGAAGGTTTTTAGGAACATTAGTTATAGCTTCATCCGCCCTAAGCCCAAGCCTAAATCCATAAGGAAGTTCCTTATCAGGATCATTACTTCTCCTTATGAGAAGCGCTCCACCAGCTAATAGACCTGCCATATACCCCGCATAAGCCCCTATATCAGCTCCTCCAGGGACACCAAGCAACTCGACCATAGTATAGACGCCTGCAACAATTCCTACTGATATCGGCACACCCATTCGTAATGCAACTGTACTTCCAACCGTTGCGGCTCCAGAAATACCTCTAAGAGGATAACCTACCGCTTTTCCAGCGTAATTCAAAGCCTTCCCAGAATAACCTTTCTCTTCTCGCGCATTTTTAACAACATCGGCAGCACCGCTAACCACTTTTGCACCCGCCCGATAAGCTTCCGGCGGAATTTGCTCAAGTTTATGACTAAGTCCACTGTTATAATTTCCTGTGCTATCAATGGGCAGGGAAAAAGCGCCTTCCCCTAAGGAAGAAGCTTCTTTTTCAGCAGGGTCTAATTCAGAAAGAGAGGAATAAGAGTCTGCAATTTTAGATAAAATATCTCTGCCGACCATAATAAGAGAATATATATATATAAAGGGAAAAAATCTGTCCAGAAACATTAATATTAAGCCCAAAACAAACACTAAAAAACTTCAAAAAACCAATTATGAGGATTGGGCTAAATGAGTCGGTGCAAAAAGAGCTTGAAAAAAAGCGCTATGGGATTTACAACCATTCCGGAGTTGAGATTTGCGAGTGGAATCGAAAGGCGCTTCGGGGCGAGGGGGATTGCTACAAGGCAAAGTTCTACAATGCCCACACAAGCCGCTGCATGCAATTCTCGCCTGCGGTAGCGCACTGCAACCAAAACTGCCTATTCTGCTGGCGGCCAAACGAAGTAATGTGCCCTTCCCTAAAAGGGGTTGTGGATGACCCGAAAGAAATTGTTGAAAATCTGATTGAGGCGCGAAAAAAGCAGCTAATGGGTTTTGGGGGAAATAGCGCTGTTCCCGAGGAGAGGTTTATTGAATCGCTTGAGCCCGACCACTTTGCAATTTCCCTTTCAGGCGAGCCGACCCTTTACCCAAAAATTATCGGGCTGATTGAATTTCTCTGCAAAAGGGCAAGAAGCGTCTTTTTGGTTACAAACGGAACAAGACCGGATATCTTAGGGCAACTACGGCCCCACAATAATTTCCAGATATATATTTCCTGCAATGCTCCAAATGAGGAAATTTATAAAGAAATCTGCAGGCCCGCAAAAGGAACCTCCTGGGAGGATTTTTTAGGGGGGCTTGACGCAATGAGGGAATTTTTGGGAAGAACCGTCCTTAGGATGACCTTTATTCGCGGGCTTAATGACCGCTCTGAGCTAATCCCCGAATACCAAAAGCTTATTGAGCGCTCAGGCGCGGATTTTATTGAGGTAAAGTCCTTCATGAGCCTCGGTTACGCCCGAAAGCGCCTCGAGTATGGAAAGATGCTCTATTTTGATGAAATAAGGGAAATCGCCGAAAAACTCCTTGAGGGGATTAATTACCGGTATGAGGATGAGCACAAGCCTTCAAGGATAGTTTTGCTGAAAAGAAAAGATTCCAATAAGGATAACTTTATTGCCTAAACAAGGCTTGCCCTTAAAATCAATTTTATTATTATGTCTGATTGGCCCATCTACTTTAAAGACCAGCTTATCCTTGGAAACCCCAAGTCTGAAATAGGGCTTATTACTCTCTGGACTCCAAAGGAGGCTATAGCAAAGGGGGTCGGGCAGGACAATTTTGCTGCTTGCGGCCAATTATACTCAAAAGAAGGGATAAATTACCTTTTGCGAAACATTTTTGCAAACCCGAAAATCCGGCATTTGGTTATCTGCGGCGAGGACCGCTCCAAAAGCGGAGAGGCCTTAATCAGCCTGCTTGAAAATGGTGTGGATGGCGAAAACTGCATAATAGGAAGCAAATTTGCCCAAATAAACAAAGAAATCCCGTCTGACAGGTTAGGGCTTTTTAGAAAAAGCGTAACTTTCCTGAACTTAGCCGGGGAATATAATACAGAAAAAATAATGTCGGGCATAAAATCCTACTCAGCTAAAGGCTCTCTCTGGGCAAAGCCCGAAACCTTTCCCGAAAATAAGGTTGAGTTTGAAGGGGCTTTGCCTTCAGAAGGCTCGGTATACTTAGCCAGAGGAAAATACGCAGGGGAGGTTTGGCTCGAGATTATGAAAAAAGTGATGAAATTTGGAAGCGTCCGGAAAAGCCGCTATGGAAACAATTGCAGAGAGATATTCAATGTTGCCGCGGTTGTAACCGAAGAAGACCCAATTAACCCCAAACTATTTCCTTATTTCCAAATCACTATAAATGATATTGAAAGCTATATCCCTAAAATAATGTCCGGGGAAAGGGGAACTGCTGAATACACTTACGGAGAGCGGCTGTGGAATTTTCCCCAAAACGGCTTGCCCCAAAAAAATGAAGAGGGCAACCGCCATAACCAAATCAGCCATTCCATTATCAGCCGCCTTGAGGCGTGCCCGACTGACAGGACCGCATGCGCAACAGTTTTTGGGGTAAATGATCCGTCTTCAAAAAGCCCGCCCTGCATGGCTTTCCTTCAGGCGACAATTGCAAATGACAAACTCCAGCTCACAGCATATTTTCGAAGCCATGATATTTTCGGGGGGTGGCTGTTGAACGCTTTTGGCCTGAGAATGCTCCAAAAGCACATTGCAGACTGCCTCAAAAAAAGCCTCGGCAACCTGACTATATACTCAAACTGCGCCCATATTTATGACACAAACTGGGCAGATGCGCAAAAGCTTATCCGGAAATATGGAGGAACTCCTGCCTGCTCTCCTGACCCCCGGGGCTATATTTCGCTGTCTGCTGACGACCGGGATATTGTCCTAAGGCACATCTCTCCGCAAGGCTTGCAGATTCAGGAATTGAGGCAAAACGGGCTTGAAGAAGGGGCATCAAGAAAGTTAAGGGACGAGATTATTGCCCGGGATATAATCTCTCAGGTGTCTCACGGAATCTACTTGGGCGAGGAAATACAGAAGGCTCAACTTGCAATAAAAAAGGGCCTATCCTACACCCAGGACTTGCCGCTTGATTTTTAGGATTTGGGTTTGGGTTAATTGTTAAATTGATTAAAACTAACTATATTTTATGCAGGGGTTGCCGAGCCTGGTCAGAGCCGACCCTTTATTGAGATAAAAGGTCCGGCAATGCTAAAGAAAGGCTGTTAAGCCTGCCGAGCCAAAAGCGAAGGCGGGCTGAATGCCAAAGCTTTTCTAAGCTTTCCCAGAAAAAGGTGCAGGACTAAGGATCCTGTTCGTTAGTCGATTCGGGAGTTCGAATGAAGACTTTCTTTTGGAAAGGAAGTCCTCAACGCCAAAGAAAACCAAATTTCCGCTTTGCGGAATATTATTATAAATTTGGCATGTGCGAGAATCTCCCCCCCTGCATTTTAAATTACTCGGCACATTTCATTTCTTTATTAAGCCATTCTTGAAATTCTTCAGACTCGAAAATTCGGAAATTTTATTAGAGGTATTGCGTTCTAATCCTCCCCTTCGCCAGCCATCTGTGCAAAGTAGGCAGGACCAAGAGCGCGCCGCCACTCAATCATTCCACCCTTCACAATTCTCGCCTTGAACCCGTTCTCCTCCAAAAACGGAACCGCTTTTCCTGACCTCAATCCGCTGAGGCAGACTAAAATCAAATCCTTAGTTTTGTCAAGTTCGCCCAAATGGTCAGGAAGATCATCCAAAGGAATATTCACCGCCCCATCAATGTGCTCCTCCTCATATTCCTCGGGGTTTCGAACATCAATTATTACGCAACTCTTCCGATACTCCTTTAGTTTTGCGTGCAGATCCTTTGCAATTATCGCTTCCATAGAAAGATTTATCTAAAAATAAATATTCCTGGCTTTTGCCTTTTCCTAATAGAAATTAAAATCTGCCGCTAAAAATATGCCCAAACTCGCCTTATAAATCCTTTGGCTAAATGACTTATGGATGCGGATACTGAGGAAAAATTTGCTGAATGCAAAGAGCAAAAATGGATGGAGGTTGAGATGTGTTTTGAAGTTCTCGGAATGGGGGAAGATGTGGTAAAGGCATCTCTTGAGGAACACATCCAAAAGCTAAAGCAGGTCAAAACCGCACTGGTCTACAGCGCTGAGATGGGCGAAGTTGAAGAAGTTGAAAAGCCAATGAAAGATGTTGAAAAGGCCTACTCCCAAATAGCTGAGGTCGGCATAATGGTAAAAGACCTCAAAACCCTAATCGCCATATCAATCTCTTACGGCCCAAGCTCAATTGAAGTCATCGAGCCAAGCAAGCTTGAGGTAAACGCCGGGGAAGTCCAGGATGTTGCAAATATGGTTTCGGGGATTATCCACCAGATAGCCTCAGCAGGGCTTGGAGGGATTGTTGCCACCCCAAAGAACGGGAGATAAAGATTATTTAATTTACTAAATTATGGTCAAGAGAACCATTGAAGCCGCGCTTTTTCTGTCATCAGGGCCTATGGACATGGGTGAGCTGATAAACATCACAGGAGCCTCTTCCGGAGATATTATTACTGAAATCGAGGCCCTCAGGGAGAAATACGGGCAGGATTCGGGAATAAGGCTAATTGAGGCAAACCAGAGTTTCCAGCTTATTGTAAGCCCCGAAATTATCCCTAAAGTAAAACAGCTTTCCCCTTATAAGGATTTGTCTCCGGGACTCATAAAAGCGCTCTCAATTATTGCCTTCAAGGGCCCTCTTCGGCAGTCAATTCTTGTCAACACTATCGGAAACCGGGCTTATGAATATATCCCCGAACTTGAGAAACGAGGGCTGATAATCGCCAAAAAAGAGGGCCGGACAAAAATACTCAAAGTAACCCGCCTTTTTGCGGATTACTTTGGCCAAGAGCCCGAGAAAAACAATCTTGAGCGATATATGGACGACCCTAAATTGGCAGAAACCCTTGAGCAGATGACTGAAGATGAGGAAATTGATGAGGATGGGCCTGATGAAGAAAACGGAGACCTGGAATCAGATGAGGAAAACAAAAATTAGGCTTAAACATCATAAAATCGCCAAAATTCTCTATAATCGCCAATTGCCAAAATAAGTTATAGTGTAGTTACAATCGGCTCTTTTAGGACTAAAACCGTATGCTCGGCCTGGGAAATCTTGTCAGCGCCTTTTAGGATTCGGTAGGCATGGATGCATCCTTTGTCTGAGAGTTCTTTCATTGCAAGCCTCAGCTTTATCCCTTCAATCCCAAGCCATCTGTCGCTAAATGGCATTCCTTTTCTGTCTCTTACGGTTTGGATGATTTTTCGGGCTTCGGGTGAGCGGACGGGCTTCTCCTCAACCAAAGAATAAGTCAGGGCCCGGTCGCTGTCGCTCTCTGTTATATAGTTCCTCCCGTAAGTCGCAAAAGGCTCAATTGCTATTGCTTCGCCCTCCTCAAGAATATAATGAAAGTCGCCCTTATGGTTTGGGATTTTGGGGTCGGTATGGATTGCATATTGGCTGATTCCGTGTCCCGTGAGGTTTACAATCGGCTCAAAACCGTAAGACTGAATAACTTCCTCAATTTTAGCCGCAATATCCGCGACATCTGCCCCGGGCTTTACAAGCTTTATGGCCTCTTCAACAGCTTTTTCTGATGCCTCGACCAAAGGGCGGTCCTTCTCTGAGAGGGGAATGGAGACTGAAGTGTCCGCAATATATCCTTCAACCGCAACCCCGATATCCACTTTTACAAGGTCGCCTTCTTTGAACAAGGATTCATCATCCTTTGAAGGGGAATAGTGGGCAGCAATCTCGTTTATGCTGATATTGACCGGCCATGCAGGAATTCCGCCCTTTTCAATTATCATTTTCTCAAGGGCCCCGGCCAGCTCCTTTAGCTTTAGGCCGGGTTTCACAAGGGATTTTGCCTCAACCCTTACCTCTTTTGCGATATCTCCCGCCTTTTTGTAATTTTCAATAACTTCCGCCTCCATAAGGAAAATGGCATCTAAGTTTTAATTGAAAATGCCTTCCCTTAATTATGCCCCTTAAGCTGATTTTAGGCCCCATGAAAAGCGGGAAATCCTTTGAGCTCATAAGCCATTTTGCCCCCTTGAAATACACAAACATCCCCTATGCCCTCTACCAATCCTCAAGAAATGTCCGCGATGAAAGCGTGTGGAGCCGAAACGGGCTGCAGCTTAAGGCAAGGAAAGTCCAAGACCTCAGCGAAGCGCTCAATTCCGGCTTTGAGATTGTGGGAATTGACGAGGCGCATATGTTTGGGGAGTCTATCGCAGAAGAAGTCAAAGCCCTGCTTGAGAGGGGAACAAAGGTTATTGCCGCAGGCCTTGATAAGGATTACAAAGGGGAGCTTTTCCTGCCCATAAAAAAACTGATTGAGCTTGGGCCAAGCGAAGTTATATTTAGGAGGGCTGTTTGCGAGTCCTGCAAAGACCCTAATGCGGTTTATACCCAAGTGCTGCATAAAGGGGTTCCCATAAAAGGCGGGCTTCCCTCCGTATTGCCTGAAGACGGGACTTATGAGTATAAGGTTGCCTGCAGGAAGTGTTTTGTGAGGGGATAATTCGGTTTCTGAAGGCTGCGAACCCAATATATATACTTTCACATAGTAATTTATGGCTGTACCTCTTATTTGCTGTGATGAAGTCTATGAAAATCTGGATCCTAAGTATCCCTTGAGACGTAAATATGCTTTAGCCGGGGATCCTTTCTCTGTAGAGCCATATGCGCATTTTAAAAAACTAGGCGGCGGATGCCTTAATTGCGGCGCGCTTAGTGATACAGGGTGTATAGTTGACCGCATTTATCCCGTACACAAAATATACGATAGTATGTACCTATGGAATCCTAATAAGCCTGATGCCCTCCTTATAACTTTTAAGAAAAGCCCAAAGGGTACTGAGGAGGTGACTTGGGCCTATGTTCAGCCGCTAATGCTTAGGCCTCAAGAATCCCCAGATGTTCAAGATCTGCCACTACTTGGGGCGGTCCCTTCTACAAACGAAAAGGGCTTTTATTGGGACTAGGACCCAAAACAATAACCCCTATTCTTAATTAATCCATTTATCGCCCGCTCACAATCTCAATAACATCCCCGCTTTTTAGCTTGTGCTCCTTGCCCACCCTCAGCTTCTTTTTGACGTCATACGCGCAGATAAACTTCTTGCCAAAGTCTGTGTGAAGCCTGAACGCAAAATCCAGGGCGGTTGAGCCCGGAGGCATCAAAAACGCATCAGGAAGGACATTTCCGTCCTTGTCGGCGAGCTTTTTCATCCCCCCCGGAAAAATCACCATATAATTTAAAATATCAAAGACCGCCATATTCAGGATCTTCTGGACCCCTGTTGAGCCTAAAGCCCCCATGGTGGTTTTTATCTTCTCAAGTCCCGCCTTTTGCTTCTCGTTTAATTCGCCAGTTATCTCAAAATGGCTGTCCCCGGGGATATAATTTACAAGCCCTGCCTTTGCGGCGGACTTTAGGGCAATTTCGGAGTCCGCCGAGCAGGGAGTTGCCCCCGCATCAATGAGCTTTTGCAGGTGCGCTTCTGCCCCTGCCTTGTCGCACTTGTTTGCGGCCACAATAATCGGCTGAACCCTCTCCCTTAAGGCTTTTGCAAAGGCAGACTTCTGCTCCCCTGTCCAGTTGTAGACAAGCTCGCTAAGGCTAAGGTCCGAAATTACGCTTGCCACATCCTCATCAGAAACTTTTAGGCCGGAGAGCTGTTTTGAGAGGTCTTTTGGCCCTCTCATCTTCTTCCAGCTTCGCTCCAAAAGCCCCAAAAACCAGAAATTCAGTTCATCCTCAAGAAATTGTATATCTTTTAGCGGGTCGTGCCCAACGCACTCTTTGCCCTCTGAATCGGTTGTCCCTGAAGCGTCAACCACATGTATCAGGGCATCTGCCTGGCGCACATCATCCAAAAATTTGTTTCCCATGCCCCGTCCTTCATGCGCCCCGGGAACCAGCCCTGCAACATCTATCAGCTCTACAGGAACAAAGCGGTTTCCCTCCATGCAGTAGCCCTGCCTCGGATTGCACTTTACCCCAAGGGACTTTTCGGCGCACTCCACCCTCACAAACCCAAACCCCACATTCGGCTCTATTGTCGTAAAGGGGAAATTCCCGATTTTGGTGTCAATCATTGTTGCCGCCTTGAAAAATGTGGATTTTCCGACATTTGGTTTTCCAACAAGCCCTATTTTCATAATAGTTGTTAGAAATATGAAAAGACCTATACTAGTTTATACTACTCCCCCTAATTATTACTATTTTCAAATTATTATGGGAAAAATAAACGATGCGCACTGCCACTACGGCAAGGAGTGCTTATGGGGAACAGTCGGGAGAATGAGGCTTATTTCCAACAATACTTACGAAAAAATCATAAGAGACCTCGACACATATGAAATTGAAAATCAGGTTTTATTTGCCCAGCCATGCCCAAGCAGTCCGGGCGGATATATCCGAGGGGCACTGCTTCTTTTGCCAAAATTGATGGCCTATAGCTCAAAAACACATTGGGAAATTGCCAAGGGGCTATTATTTGAAAAAATCGGAAAAGATTATGCAGACTGGGACCAGGAACGATATTTTGATGAACTTTTCTTTGGGGACGTTGATTATTCTAATGCAAATTTGGAAATAAGTCAGATTAATGACAAAAGGATTAAGCCTCTGCCATTTGTAAACTCTAAATTTAAGCCCTCTGATTTAGGCGGGCTGGAAGGTATTGAAGGAGTAAAATACTATGAGCCCTATGGAGAGATACCAGAAATCCTGCTCAAATACCTGAATGATAATGAGCTAAATATACTTCCACACCTGTCTTTGAATACACTAGAAAAGCCTGAGAAATTTTTAGGCGAGGTAGCCAAAAATGACGGCATCATATTTCAGGTGCCTCACTGGGGGACGGGCTTTATAAAAGTAATTAATGCCCTTGATGAATACGATAATCTCTATATTGATACCGCAGCATCAACCCATTATTCCTACAATAAACGCCTGAAGATTCCTTTTAAGAAAATTGCAGAAGAACACCCCGACAAAATCCTATTTGGCTCTGATGAGCCCTGGACAAATTTAGGAAAAGAAATTAAAAAGATATCCGGCTTAGGGCTGGATAAGGGTGTGATGGAAAAGATAATGTACTCCAATTATTATAAGGTTTGGAAGTAGATCTCCTTAGTACAGAGACTTAATTATAAAACCCTTTCCTCTTAATTTTATGAAAGCCCTTGTTACCGGCGGCGCCGGGTTTATCGGAAGCCACCTTGCAGAGAAGCTTGCGGATTTGGGCCATGAAGTCTCAATCCTTGACAACCTGAGCATCACAGACAGAAACCTCCCCGCCCTAAAAGAAAAGGGGATTGAGGCGATAATTGCGGATATCTCAAATCTGGATATGATGCTTGCAGAAATTAAAGGTTTTGATGTTGTGTTTCACCTTGCCGCGATGAACCGGGCAATAAAATCAATTGAAGATCCTATCAGGGCAAATGAAGTCAATATTAACGGAACCTTAAATATTCTTGAAGCCTGCCGCAAAAACGGCGCAAAAAAGGTAGTTTTTTCCTCAAGCTCGTCGGTTTACGGAGACTCAAAGATTTTCCCGAGGCGCGAGGAAAACGAGCTTTTGCCCTCCCATCCTTACGGGGTCGGAAAGCTTGCAGGGGAGCATTATATGAGGGTATATAACAGCATTTTTGGGCTTAAGACCGTTACCTTGAGATATTTCAGCGTTTACGGCCCAAGGCAGTTAGGCTCAATAAAACATGCCGGGGCTGTGCCGAAATTTATCGGAAAAATCCTAAGGGGCGAGGAAATTGAGGTTTATGGAGACGGGCTTGCAACCAGAAGCTTCACATATGTTGATGAGGTGGTTAATGCTACAATTAAGGCATCTGAAACTAAAGAGGCCGAAGGCGAAATAATGAATATCTCAAGCGAGAGGGAAATAAGCGTTCTCGGCCTTATCCGAAAAATTGAGGAAATCTCGGGCAAAAAGGCAAAAATAAGGCATATTGATGCGGTTAAGGGCGAAGTTTTGGCAAACCCCGCAGACACCTCAAAGGCAAAAAAAATCCTTGGCTTTGAGGAAAAAGTCGGCCTGGAGGAGGGGCTTAAAAAAACTCTGGAGTGGAATAAGAAGGAATTTATGAGCTAAGGGGCTAAATTTAAAAGTAAATCCTATTTTTATGGCTCCAACCGCTTTAGGAAAAGGCCCAAAAACAGTGATCTGCATTGTCGGGCTCGGCTATGTAGGCCTCCCTTTGGCCCTTAAGTTTGCAAAGCACTTCAGGGTAATAGGCTTTGACATAGGAAAGGAGAGAGTTGATGAGCTTAACCGGAATTTCGACCGAAACCTTGATTTGGCTGAGGAGGATTTTTTGGAAGTTTCCAAAAATATTGAGTTTACTGTTGACGAGAAAAAAATAGAGGAGGGGGACATTGTGGTGGTGGCTGTGCCCACACCCACAACAAAAGACAAAAAGCCCGACCTGAGGTGCCTTGAGAGCGCATCAAAAACAGTTGGAAGAAACCTCAAAAAAGGAGCTATTGTTGTTTATGAGTCCACAACCTACCCCGGATGCACCGAGGACTTTTGCCTGCCGATTCTTGAAAGGGAAAGCGGGATGAAGCTTGGCGATTTTTATTTAGGCTACAGCCCCGAGAGGGTAAACCCCGGAGACAAAGAGCACACGGTAGACAAAATCTACAAGGTTGTGGCGGGGTGCAATGATGAGGTTTCCGATTTGCTTGCAGAGGCTTACAGCAAAGTGACAAAAGTCCACAAAGCCCCTTCCATTAAAATCGCCGAATCCGCAAAAGTGATTGAGAATGTGCAAAGGGACATCAATATCGCGCTTTTCAACGAGTTTGCAATGCTTTTTGACACAATGGGGCTTGACAGCAAAGAAATTTTCAATGCCGCGGCCACAAAATGGAATTTCATGAAGTTTCACCCGGGCTTTGTGGGCGGGCACTGCATCCCTGTGGACCCCTACTACCTTGCCCAAAAGGCGCTTGAAGTGGGCTACCACCCCGAACTGATATTATCCGGCAGAAGGGTAAACGAAAGCCTCGCAAACTATGTTGCCCAAAAAATTGTGAAGCTTATTGTATCTGCGGGAAAAGCCCCAAAAGAGACAAATGTCCTGATTTTAGGGGCGACCTACAAGGAAAATGTGCCTGACCTGAGAGACAGCAAAGTTGAGCTTTTGATAAGCGAGCTCAAGGGCTTTGGGATAGAAACTATTGATGTGAGCGAGCCGATGATTGGAAAGGATTTGATTTTCGGGGCGAAAAATGTTTCATCGCCTTTAAAATATGATGCAATTGTCTATGCGGTTGACCATAAGGAATTTGGCTCGCTTGATATAGAGGGGCTTTTAAAAAATAAAGGTGTCGTTGCCGACCTTAAGCGAAAGCTCAACCCCGAGGCTTTTTTGGGGAAGGGGCATATTTATTGGGGGCTTTAGGAAGGGTTACTTAAAAATACGGGATTTTAGGGATATCGCAGAAATGCTTAGGGCGCCTTCCTCCAGAATCTTGCTGTTCACAAGGGCGTCAATTGAGTAGCCGCCTTCATAAGGCAGGCTGAAATGGAAAATGCAAAGCCTTCCCTGCGACTTGTCCAAAAGCTTTTCCGGAACGCAGGCCTTTGGAAAAACTTCAAAATCCCCCTCTTCCCCGTTTATCCTTAACGAATGGCTTTTATAATCCGCATCTGAAAGCCTTGCTATCCGGGTCATTACAAGTATATTCATTTTGGTCAGGTACTGGCTTAGCGGGGACTGTATACTTATGAGCTTAAAGGCTTTTTCGCACAGCCCGTTCTCCATGCAAAAATCGCCTTTCGGGCAATCAAAGTCATCTTTGCATCCCGGCTCAATGCTGAACGATACGCTTTTTTGTGCAAAGTTTCCCGCCAGGTCAAAAGCCGATATATCTATTGAATATTCTCCAACCTCATCGAAAATTGTATTGTTCGGGTAATTTGAAAAAAACTCTCCTAGAGGGCTTAGCTCATCAGCTATTGTATAGGAAAACTTGGCCTGGCCAAAATAAGTCTCCCCGTCTTCTACCCCAAATGCCTCTATTACCGGCGGGGTATTATCTATTGTAAAGCTTATTTTGGATATTGAGGACTTTCCCGACATGTCTTGGGCTTGGACTTCAATTTCATGGAGGCCTTCTGTTTCTATAATTTCTTCTTCCTTATGCGGGAGCCCGTTAAGGTAAATCAAGTATTCATCAAGCCATGCATCCTCTACCCTGATTTTTGGGACCAGGGGCTGATAAAATCCCCCCTCCCCTATATTTTCAAATAATATTTCAGGAGGGCTTAGGTCCGAGAAGATATATGCGATTTTCTTTGCTTTTTTATTGCAGGGGCTGTATGCCTCTACCTCAATCTTATGCAGGCCCTCCTCTATATTCTCCCATAGGTAAGGCAAACTGCCTGAGGCAAACTCATCGTCTATTAGGAGGATTAATGTTCCTCCTTCTGCCCCAATAACATTCCCTTCTATAAGCGCGCTATTCCCCGCAAACTTCGGGGCGGTTATTGAGATTTCCGGGGCAGGGCAAAGAGCTGCGAAATCGGATGCGGCGGATGATGGAAGGAAATCCTCACTTCCCTCATAATATGCCTCAAGAAGGTGGATTTTTGGGGCGAGGCTTTCAGGGACTGTTGCGCTTAGGGCGGCAATTCCATTCCCATCAGTTTTGGCTGAACCCGCAAATTCCCCCCCAATATAGAACAATATTTCCTCGCCTTCAAGAGGGATTTCTCTTGAAAAAAGGGATGCGCTCAGCTCCGCTGTTTTTCCTATATATCCCAAAGCCCATGAAAGGCCGACTATTGAAGGGCTTTTTTGGGGGCGGTCCTCAAAGGAGGAGTATTCGCTCAGGGACAGTTCTATTGCCTCCTCTATATTCATTCCTTCTTTGACAAGCTCATTTGTCCGGCTCTCTATTTGCCTGAAGCTGAAAGTAAAAATATCCGCCTTGCCTTCCCGGGTGGGAATTGCTTCTTTTAGGAAAACAACATTTTGTAAAATCAGGTTTCCTTCATTGCCCTCTATTTTAATCGGCCTTGAGACTTCAAGCGTGTAGTTTCCGCTTCCGGTTCCCCTGACTTCCACAAAAAAAGATTCAGTGTCTGTCGGGAAAATTATGGTTTTTTCATGGCCCTCTTCCAAATATTTTGACCCGTATATTTCAAGGCTGTTTTTTCCTGCGGCCTCGCCTTTCGGGCTGTATGCGGTAATATCAACCGGAGAGCGGGCAATGATTTTTGTCTGGCCTAAATAGAACTCCCAAGGGGGAATGCTAAATATTTCCCCGCTGTATATTTCCTGCTCGCAGCCTATTGTATTTCCGCACGGTATCTTGAAGTCCCGCAGGTCAACCTTAATATCCGCCTCAAGGGCGATTTCTGAGGACTCCATCCTAAAGACCGGAGAAAACTGCTTTAGGCCCCGATATTCAATCTCTTTTCCGTCCGAAATTCTTGTGAATAATGAGCGGACTCCCTGATGTCCGGGAAAATCCCCGATTGAGAATGCGGATTCGCCAAGAAGGCTTATGCCGCTGAGCTTTGGCAGGGGAAGAGATTTATTAATTGAAGTGTGGCTTTTGTGGGTGTAGAAGTCGCCGATTATTGAGCCGTCCGCCCCGATATCATAAACCGCTTTTCCTCCCGGGACTATTGCCTGAGGGGAGTTGAGCTTTGCGTTAACTCCCGCGTTAGCGTTTGGGGTGATGTTAAAGGATGCTAAAACTTCGCCCTCAAACGAGAAAAGCAGTAAGTCAAGGCTAAGGCCCCTGTGATATCCGTATCCCGAAGGCTCCATCCCTAAAGACGCTCGGCATCCTATCTGGTCGGGGAGGGTTGTCCCAAAAACTTCACTGTCCGAATCGTAGTACTTTATAAAGCTTCCCTGGCAATCAAGGCTCTGCTTTGTTGCAGGGTTTTTTGCGTAGCCCCCAAACCTTGTTGAGATTTCCGCCCTGCTGTCGCTTGCCTTGCTTATCGGGCCCTGCGCATAAACTCCGTCAAGGGATATGGAAAACTCATTTGCCTCAAGAAGCTTATTTGCCTTTTCGAGAAGGTAGGGGTCGCCGCCGATTATCGGAATCCTCTCAAGCTGCCTTATGACATCAACCTCATACTCGGGGTAATCTGTTTTAAGCAAAGGGTCGGGATATCCGTAAATATAGGTCTCTACCTTTTGGCCTTTTTCATACCATTCGTTGAAGTCAATCCCTATTTCAGAATTTATAAGGTAGGCGCCTGAAGGGTAAAGAGCGGGAGAGCCTTTAAAAAGCCTCACCATCCATATGTCGTCATTTTCTATATCTGTGTGGCAGCCCTTCTGAGGGTCGTGGGATACTGCGTTGTCGTTGTAATTGTAATATTCTTCATAAAAGTCGTAAGGGTATGAGTTTAGCCTCTTTAGGAGCTCAAGTTCTGGGCCTTGTGGGCAGGAGCTTGAGACAGGCCACACTTTAATGTATTCGGTCTTTTGGGCAGCGCTTGGGCCGATAGAATTTGATGCTTCAAGCTTTACTGTGTAGGTTCCCGGGAAGCTGTAGGTGTGGGTTGGGTTTTGTTCGGATGAGGTTTCTCCGTCCCCAAAGTCCCAATTCCATGAATTGGGGCTGTTTTGTGTAAGGTCTGTGAATTGGACTTTTAGAGGCATGCCCCCTTCTGTTACTGATGCCTCAAAGTCGGCTATTGGGGAAAGTCCTGAAAGTGAGGCTTCGGCGTAGCCTATCTGGGTATTTTTAGGACCGGCACCAACATACCATATTTTAGCAACACCCTCTTCCAAAACTACACTGGGATGCGAAACACCCTTAGAATCCCAGCTCCCGGCAGGACCCGCTTTAAGAATAGGGTTTTTTGAGTAAGGGGTCCAGTTAATACCGTCCGGAGAGGTTGCCAGACGTATATCCATAATATCGTTCATATGGGTGTAGTAGCTGTAAAACATCAGGTATATATCTCCGTATTTCAGAACATTTGGGTGGTGGACATATTTGCCGTCTTGAAAAACAGGATTTTCGCTGTACTTTGTCCAAATGACTCCATCTGTTGATGTGGCATACCCTATTCTGCGATATAATGTATCTCCTGATCTTGGATAACCTGCATGATACCACAGTCTATATAGGGAGCCTTCGCGCAGAACAGAAGGACTGCTTATATAACGGTTATCCCATTCACTTTCGCTTCTTTTTAGCACAGGATTGTTCGGGTACTTTTGCCAAATTTTCCCATCTGCAGATTCCGCATAGCCTATAGCTGTACTGACCCCTCCCGGATATCCGGAATACCACATCCTATAGCCAGGACTCTCTTTTAATACCGCTACTGAAGATATGGAATAGCTTTCCCATCCAGGGCCGGTCTTCAAAATAGGGTTATTTTCATATTTAAACCAATTAATTCCATCAATAGAAGTTGCATAGCCAATACCCTGCTCTGAATTTATTACAGGGACATGTGAGCCGGCATACCACATTTCATATAATTCCCCGCTCTTGAGAATATAAGAATATCCGACACTTCCGTCATCCCACTCGCCTAGCAATCCCCAGCTCAAAACCGGGTTATGTTCGTACTTTACAAATTCCAGATTATCCAATCCGAAGGCAGGTGCGGCAAAAATTGAGAATAAAATAGCAGAAAATATGATTGAAGCTCTAAATTTTAAGATACACATTTGGAGATATTTCCAAAGACGCATAAACTACTATGTAGATTCTTTAAATAGTACATACCTTGAGAGGCAGAAAATACCCAAACTAAATCAAAAACTTAGAAAATTATGGTTTCAAAAAAAGAAAAGATCTGTGTATTAGAAGTTGCAAATCATTTTGGTACTGGCGGTATTGAGCGTGTTATGCAGGACTTTGCACTAGCGCTCGACAAGAATAAATTTAGGGTCATTATCGGTGTATATCGCCTGGAAGGTTCAAGAATAGCAGACTTTAAGAAAAAAGGAATAAACGTAATAAAACTAAGCGAAGCGTGTCTACTGGAGGTCATCAAAAAAGAAAAAATTGATATAATCCACCTCCATAGTTTCACAGGGAATTTCGGCAGACCGCAAGCAGGAGAAGCAAAAATCCTAAGAGAAGTTATATTCTCCGGCAATTATTCCAAGGAAGCTGATATTAACTTAGTTATTAGTAAATCTTTATTGAAAAAGCTTCATGAGAAAGAAAAGCTAATTTACGGCGAAAATTACTATATACTCTATAATCCACAAAATGTTCGTTATTGGAGAGCTTATAAAATCCCCCATAATAAAATATCAAAATTACGAGCCCGGCTTGGTGTTAAAGAGGACCAACTATTGATCGGGAGATTAGGCCGATCTGAGCCCTCCAAATCAGATTTTCTATTTGTAAAATCTATACCGCTAATCTTAAAAAAATTAGAGAATGTTAAGTTTGTTTTCATAGGCTTACCCTATCTTCAGCGACTTCTACTATACAGACATAAGTCAGTTAGAAATAAGGTAATCTTTCTACCTAACCAACCCAAGGATGAAAGCGCGGCCAAATTCTATCAAATTATAGATATATTTTGGCATGCCGCTTCAAGAGGAGAAACTTTCGGAAATGTAAATGCAGAGGCAATGATCTTTAAAAAACCGGTAATCACCCATTCAACCCCCTTTAACAACAGAAATTGGAAATCTACCGATAATGCTCAAATTGAAGTAGTAGACCATATGCGAACAGGAATTATTGCCAGCTACCCAAAAGACATCTTTGAAGCAGTCAAATTTCTCCAGAATAACCCTAAAAAAGCAAAAGAATTTGGCGATAGCGGTTATAAAAAGGTTTTAGGCAGGTACAATACCCCCAAAGTTGCATCTTCCTTTCAAGATATTATCTTAAAATTACATAGCAGAGCGAATACAGAAGTATATCCCGATAAAAAAGAAGTAGAGGCCTTTATTGAGGGGGGTTATGAAAATCTCCTAAAGCAATGCCTGGATGAGGAATCTTATATAGGAAAAAAGAGATATTCTCTTGAAAAAATACTTTATCAAACTATCGAGGTAGCTTACTTAGGGTTAAGACTATTTCTTAGAAGAACAATTAATTATGACCTCGAAAAAAGAGGATATAAAAAAGGCTACTATTCAGTTTTGGAATAGGTAGTCTTATATATACTGGATCGCGAGAGGGTCCATTTATGATAATTAAACTTCTAAGCCATCAAATAAAAACCAATCGACCTCCCCTAATTTAAGCAGTTCGCTTTGCTGTGACCAAAGAAGTAATAATACCTGAGGGAGCAATTGGGCTTCTTTTAATATTTTTGAAGCCGAGTTCCCTAAGCAGAACCCTAATCCGGGCCATATTATGGGCTTTGTCATAGGGGTGGACTTCAAGAATAATCCCTTCCTTTATTTTCCCGGCAGTTTGAGGTCTTCTGACCAGCTCCTCCAAAATTGCATATTCCTCACCCTCACAGTCCATTTTTATGATATCCGGTTCGTGCTTCTCAATCTCGGATATTATCGAAATAGTCTCGACTTCGAACGACCCTAAATTATTGCCTCTGTTTGGGCAGGTTGTCGAACTATGCAATTCTTCCGTAACGAACAGGTCTAGAGTACCCGCCTTCGCGCTCACGGCTTTATTGTGCGTGATAGCTTTATATCCATTAAGCGCAACATTTTTCTTCAGAAGCTTAAATAATTCCGGATGGGGTTCGTATGAGATAACTTTGGAGGCACCCCTGTCCAAGAAAAAAAGGGCGGTTTCTCCTATATAGCCGCCAATATCCATAACCACCTTTCCCTTAAAATTGAATTGATCATAGTCCTTTCGCACAAACACGGCCACAATTTGGCGAACACCATTTATAGCATCCAGAACACCAAAGCGAAGATTATCTATAGTAGCTATTTTTCCGTCAATATTCCCTCCATAATTGAAGAACTTGCTGTAATAGTGTATCAGGCAAAGATACTTAAGAGGCAGGGTTACACCATTGAAGTATATGGAACCTTTTTTCTGACTGATTGGATATTTCTCTATTGCTCTTCCAATCTCAACAAGGTTGTAATTACTTCCCCAATCCTTTTTAGCTACGCCAAGGAGTGTTTTCCTAGATTTTTTGAAGGTCAGATTATACACCCCATCTTTGGAGCCCTTAGCAGGGCTAACCTTTACCTCCTTTATTGCTTGAACGAGAGAGGTAAATTTTAGGACCGGTATCTTTGCATACATAAGCATATCATCCATAATTAGGGTATAATTAAAATAGTTGTATGTCTTATTTAATGTATCTTCGGAAAAAAATATCTATACAGAAATTTAAAAGAAGACGCTATTTCTGCAAAGAATACCTCTATTTAAAACATCCCGAAGATATTCGGCTTGAGTTTAAAAAAGCGGATCTAATTCATAGGGGGCTAAAAAAGTCTAAACGCTTTAGTTCTCCAAAACCCCTGGAAATCAAGGGCAATAAGATAATCTACGAATATATCGAAGGTTCAATTACCTTAAAGGAATATATCAAATCTCAGAACACCCCTTCTCTTATAGCAGTTTTTTATAACCTAGGCATAGGTTTAGCCAAGATACATTATATTTTAAATAGAGGCCAAAATCTTAAATCCACTAGCCAATCAATTAAAATCTATGGTGACTTCGCCCCAAACAACATAATGCTGGTTGGAAATACCCTACACTTTATTGATTTTGAAGCTTGCGAGATGTTTGATTTTGAAGTATTTATGAAAGGAAAAATATCCGAAGAGCTTGCCTATTTTTGGTATTGTTTCTCCACCCCAAACCTAAAAAATATATCCCTTTTTTTTAAGGATTACTCTATTTTAGAATACGCCTTTCTAAACGGGTATCTCAACGAATCGGGACTTCTGTTTGATATGGAAGATTATTATACTGCAAAAAAAGAAATACTTGCCAGGAATATAGGCGAAAAATTTTCAGAAATGGCAGTAATAAGAAAGCTATCTTATCCCTTTCGTAAAGCAATCGATATATACCGATTAAAAAATATTCAAAAAATATACCAAAATAACCACAACTACCGCTCGCGATACAAATCCAAAGAAAATGCAAAATCCTATGATGGGTTATATGATAATACCGAACAGTATTATACCTATATATGGGATAATTATGAAAAACCCTGTTTAGAGGATATTGCTAAAAAGTCTGGAAGAGATAACAAATATCTAGATTTCGCTTGCGGAAGCGGAAGGGTTATTTGTGTTTTGGAAAAGTACTTTAGCAAGTCTTTAGGGATTGATATCTCTAAAGAAATGGTTTTGCTTGCAAAGAAAAGATGTAAGAGATCTAAATTCAGAGTTGCAGACATAACAAAGAATAAAATAAGTCTTGCCTATCAACCCGATATCATAACCTCATTTAGATTCTTTTTGCACGCGCAACCCCTATTGCGGGAGGAGGTTTTTTTTAGATTATCTAAGGTTTTGGCAGAAGACGGTAGAATTATACTCAATATACATGGAAACAAATACAGCTTCCATGGTATCTATGCCTTGCTGTCCAGACTATCAGGCCGACCAATAGCTAGCCTATCTTATCGGGAGGTAAAAGGTCTTTGTAATCGAAACAACCTAAAGATCAAAAAGATTTATGGCTTTGGATTTCTCCCAAGATTTATGAAAAAAGTTTTGGGGGCTAAGTTATACCGTAGGTTCGATGACTATCTCAAGGATACCCCCCTAAAGATATTTGGATTTAGTGTTGTATATATTTGCGAGAAGAAATATCCGGGCCAAACTTTCTACAAAAAAAACCTTTAAGAATTCCCACTTATTAACCTAAAAAACAACCCCTATTATTAATAATGATTGAAATGGATATACTTTACCTGAAATGCATTTCCTGTTCTGGCAAGCTTAAGCTGGAAAGCTACTTGTCTGACAGAAAGGAGGGTCGCATTGAAGGCAGGCTTTCCTGCTAAAACTACGGAAAATTCTGACTAATAACTTATTGCAACCGCTTTTATCCCAACCGACCCAAGGGTAGGTGTATTTATGGGAAATAAATAGACCTTCTAAATTTAGCCGGAAATCTTACCCAGAATTTTAGAGGATGCAATTTTCGAATAAATCCGCGCAAGCTTTTCTTTTCCGATAAAAGCCGAGGCGAAGTAGAGTATCAGAGGCTTAGGGGCAAGCTTGATTTTAAGGGATTTTTTTAAGGCACTTCTGCCCTCTTTTTTATCCCCCGCCATTATCTGCCAAAAGCCCAAAACCGAAAGCCTCCTTGCGTAGGCTTTTGGGCAGAGCCTCTTTTGCTCTTCCCCAAACTCCTCCAAGAAGGCAAGATTGTTTAAGACAAATTTGTCCGCTTTTTTTAGCTGGTTTTCAAATTTGCAGACATTGCCTCCGTGGTCGCGGTGGTATATTCTTAATGGTTTTTCGATATAAATTATATTGAACTTTCTAAGAATTTTGAGCCACAAGTTTCCTTCGGCGCCCCAGAGCTTTTCATTAAATCTAGCGTTCCTTATTACTTCCTTGTCCAGTATCCCCCATAGCTCAAACTTAATATTTTCGCATAAAGCATATTTATAGCGTATTCTTTCTCCATTTTTAAGACCATAGCCAAACATCTTTCCTGTTTTTGGATCGATGCACCCAAAACATATTCCCTTCGCCTCTTTTTTATAATTTTTTTTAAATTCTTTTACCGCAGTAGATAAGGCTTCGGAGATAAGCTCGTCATCATCATCAAGGAAACATATATAGTCTCCCCGGGCCATATCCAATCCCATATTCCTACCAGAAAGTATACCCTCATTTTTTTTCTGGCAAAAATACCTTATCCTTCTATCCTTAAAGGCTTTTACAACCTCAGAGGTATTATCTGTAGAACTACCATCTATAACTAACAGCTCAAACTTCGAGTAAGTTTGCTTAAGCAATTTATTTATGGATTTCTCCAATACATTTGAACGGTTATAAGTTACCATTATTACACTTACCAGAGGTTTTCCCTGCATAAATTCCCTAAGGTATATTATTTATCTACAAATCGTACTCTAGGTATATACCTCCTTTAAATTACTAACTACAGTAGAAAGTTTCTTCAGCCCTTGCAAGGATCTTAATATTGTAATCCGGCCTTATGCCTAAAACAACTTCAGGTAATATTTTTTTATCGCTTGGCTTATGGTACGCCGAAAAGGACAATATCGGCTTGTCTCGCTTTATTATACCTTCCGCCCCCCTCAATACCTTTTCCTCGTAGCCTTCAACATCCATTTTTATAAAGCCCACCTCTTTTATTTTCTCTTTTTTGCAAAAATCATCTAACCTGATCAAGCTAATTAATTCTGACTTTGGTGCAATTCCGCCAATTTTGGCAGCTCCATCGCCAGAAAATTCAAAACTAATCTTTAGGTTCTCATTCCTATCTCCAAGCCCCATTTTAATAGGCACAACAATATCTTCCACACGGTTCAGCTTAATTTGCTCCTGAAGAATCCTAAATGTTTCACTCACAGGTTCAAAAGCGTAGACCTTTTTTGCACCTAGCCTAGCACAATAGATAGCAAATTCTCCAATATTCGACCCCGCATCTATAACTATTCTTCCCTTAATTTTTCTTTGTGTTATATTATATTGGTTCACCAAGACAGAACCCTGGTACCATAGTAAACCTCCCCCCAGCAAGCCGGGGGGCTTCAACTATCTTATAAATTCCTGCTGATGGGCATTAATGTAAGCTTCAACATCCTCTAGATTTAACCCTCCAACGGTATTACAGTAATACCCCTTTG